>JAABUW010001162.1_pt1 | contig 46096 bp, 77 predicted proteins | sample 5560081 | NCBI WGS metagenome assembly JAABUW01 (sample SAMN10711882, study PRJNA513363) | rock metagenome | isolation source: Antarctica rocks | place: Antarctica: Victoria Land, Knobhead sud | reverse complement strand
GTTTTGGTCAAGTTCATGCGACGAGTGGGATTGTTGAAGGGGTAGCAACCAGATCGCCTATCCAGCTAGTTAACAGGCCTAGTTGGCACCTTCCCCATCACCTCGGACATTCATACCTACATTCATACATCATACTTGTATATGAACGTCTTGCATCTTCACTACAGGTGCTCGAGTCTCAACAGATCTAGACACAGCGATCGACCATACCAGTCTGTGATTCGGATATGTATTTTGCGTGTCCCCTCATCTCATCTCTTGGCGTTCTTCGCGACATATTCCTTGACCACATCAGGGAGATTGGGCCCCCAGGAAGCAACCGATAAAGCTGGCAGATCTGTCCGCTCTTCATAGATCTCTGCCGAGGCTTCCTCTCCAATCAATTGCGCTGCGACCTCGTCCACCTCGTCCAATACTCGAAGGATGTTGGCACCCATGAGACCGATGATGTCGTCATCAGACCATCCGCGAACGAGCATCTCGGTGATGATGTCAGGATATTTACTCGCATCGTCCAAATCAGGGATACAGCACTCCATTCCATCTAAAGAGAGCATCAGACAGGGTTCAAGAGAGACAGCGGTACAAGGACAGACCGAAGTCTGAAGAAATCCCGACGTGCGCCTTTCCGCATTTGCTCGCGAGGTATTCGATGTGATCGGCGACTCTAGATAGTGTCGGGCGTTTCGCATCTGTGAACGCGGGATGGAAAACACATTGTCTGTCCCATTGAGCGTCTAAACGCCTTCAGGTGACCTACACGACCCCGGCGTTTTGCCCCTCTCCACTCCCAATCATAGAGAGCACATCGTCCGGAACATTTCGTGGATGGTCACATTCGGCCCTTGCGTTCGAATGGGAGAAGATAACAGGCGCCTTTGACAGCTTGATCGATTGCCGCATTGTCTCATCCGAGACATGCGAGAGGTCGACCATGACTGAGACAGTCAGCTGTAGACTGCATCGAATCGCCGACTCACTGCCCAGCCGGTTCATTTCCGGGATGAGAGCTTCGCCAAATTTGGATAGACCATTGCCTTGATGTGCGGGTGAAATGGGACTCTCCCCATCACCCGCGGAAGACGCGAAAGCTGCTCCGGTGTCAGCATGACCATGGCAATACCGGTGCGAATGACCCGCCATTGTGATTGGAGTGAGTGAGTGTGATGTATCGCACACCTAGATGGGCCCAGACCCGCAATACCGAGAGCGAGTTGCCGAGCATATGCGCTCTACGCTCCTCAGCCTCGTGCGCATGGTACTTGTGATCAGGGTACATACCCCTCAACGCCGATGAGGATTGCGAATTTGCCCGCTTTGAAAGCGGCTCGTATTTCCTCTGAATTCCTCGCATATTGGAAGTCCTTGACTTTTCATCAGCTGCTACCCGCGCTCCTTCCAAGCTGAAATGAGCTTGCCGAATCCTTCATGACCAGCTGAACGAGATCAATCTGCTCGAGCGCATCCCTCACGTCCTGTCTTGCGTTATCCCTCACTCTAGATAAAACGCTCAAGGACTTACATCGCTCGGTGGGAGAAAGTCGGCTCCCGGTCGAACAGGTATCCAGACACTCATGAAGATCCCTCCCAACTTCCCTTCACGCATCCGCGGCACATCGACATGCCCCGGGTATGACCCTGCGAGCTGCTTTACCGATTCGACCGGTTTCCTATCTGATGCTCGATATCAGAGTGTAACTTCAATGGAGACCGCGGAACGCGCACTCAAGCAGCGCATGACAAAGGGTAGGTCGACGTGTGAGTCGATAAGAGGATGCTGAGACATGAGTTCGAGCGCATGCTTTCGGATCTCGGCGCGAGAAGATGAAGGTGTTCCATTTGCCATGCTGATCTTGTGTGTGGTGGGTAGAGTGTTTTGGGCGGTTCAGTTGCAGCATTGGATTATCAGCGTCCAATAGCTCCATTCCGGACCGCTCGGCTTCCCGGTTAATGACGTGGATTTACGTGGCGGCATGACATAAGGGTGTTTCCAACCCCAACAAACCTAAATACAAAGGATGGGGGACGCGAGAACAAGAAAGTTGATGTTTCGGATTCTTGTGACGTCATTGGCGCTTCTTGTTTGCGGGAATGTGACTTTAAGGGGCAGCGCCCATATATATGTCCCTTGCCACCCGTTTACCCCATCGATTGTAAACTTTATCATCTGCTATCCATCAATTACAGGTGAGCTCTCATGCTCAGAGTCTCGGAAGGTCGTGCTGACTGGTTTCTGAGAACTATCATCAACCAGGTTCGTCTCTCTCACTCAATGCGCCTCATGTTCTCCTCTTCGTTCGCGGTCTCGCCTCTTCAGACGGACATGCGATGGCCTCATCGAGCCGCGGAAACGAAACTTCCGGGGTGGAAGTCCATGTCTTGCGGAAATTAGCCCAGACCTCGCTGCCGCTCCTCCCTCTCCTGGTTCCTCTCCTTCAACCACCGAGGATCTCTCGTCCTTCTGTCCTACCCTCTCAGCGGATCCCTTGTCCTCGTCTGACCGATATCACAGTCTGCGAAAGGTCGTTTATGCGGACTTTGCTGACGCGTCGTTCATGTGCAGCTGAATCATTATGGGTAACATCATCTCCGCTATCGCAGGTGCGCTCAACGCCGTCGTCACCGCCATCGCCTCTGTCATCACGGCCATCTTCTCCGTTCGTCTCTTTCCTTCGCTGCATGACAGCCGATTGACATGTGTCTTAGGGTATCGGCGCAGTCTTGATAGCCATCGGGAACTTCATCACATGTGGTGCTTGCGGCGGGCGTCGCTCAAGAGGAGCAACAAAAGTCTAGCGGGTAATGAGGTTCAGATGGTCAGTCCTACTTCTCCGCCCTGCCTCGCGAGCATCAGCTCATATCGCCATCAGATCGCGGCCATCACTCATCACCCTTTAGTTTCTCGTACATTCAAATCACTTAATACCGTGCGCGCATACACGCATCATGATTGACCATTGGGGAGGAGTGCAGCAGAGGAGGGCGGATAGCTGCAGCGATTGCCCATACACGACATGCATTGAATAACATTCATGGCCCAAACCGCACTTGCTTATGTAATAAGACCCCGGGATGCCAATGCACAGATGTCGGCGAAAATGATTGCTCTCATCCGCCCCTTTGAGCAATCAGGACCCGCTCGCAGACATGGACCTATATGATAGAGAAGAGCGTCAACCTCGTACTTCCGGCGTACGTTCCAGTCCTGCATTTTCGGATTGCTGTCTTTGAGCAGGTAAACGCCATCGTATAAGAAGCGATGGATGCCTGGGGGAAGGTGCGAGTTCGCGGGCAGATCACGGGGTAAGCGCGTACATGCAAGCGTGAGGTATTGCATCAGAGGGTCACGACGGCAGTCATTGTCTGCCTGAGTTCCCGAAAGAAAAGACTGACCCGCCTGCGCGCCATACTTCTTGTTCCATCCATCAAACACCTTGGCTAACGGCGTCATGTATTTCACCACAGACTTCGTCAAGCGCCCATGGTCGATTTTCTGGCACTACTTCAGGATTCTGATGTTCGAACCAGAGCGCGAGACGAACGCACTTGGACTATTATGGTCAACTGCATCATGAGGGGGATCAGTGAACAGGAACCCGGAAACCGGATAGCTGTTCGGACCTTTCCAGCAGCTTTGAGCGAGTCGTCTTCCGCTTCTGAGTCCGACATCTCCTCTCGTTGATGATTATTCAAGATGTTCAAGGACGGAAAGCTGGAGTCGATCTGGATTCTTGGTACAGGCGGAGCGGAGAAGGAATATGAAAAGTGATGAAAACATGCCGGAATTGATGAAACGCCCTCAGGGCGCCCGATGCTGGTGGTAAAATTCGAGATAAGCGTTTGCGGCTGCATTTTCGCTGCCACTGACACCTATAAAAGCTGAGCACTGGACCATGAGTGTCCGCGACCTATACAGTACATGAGATGGTCATCGTGAAAGTCAAACAAAGCGTTTTTAAACTTCCCCCTCTCCCTCTTCCCTTGCACTGGTTGACTGTACCATCTTCCCGGCCTTCAAGTACAGCCTGAGGTCTCTTGCATTCTATGAGCTCATCGCTAAGGCCCAGTAAATCTCGACGAACCTCTGGGACAAAGGACAGCAAGGCAGAGCACCATGGGACAAACCCGAAGAAAATAGCCACGATATTCGAATGGTGCCACGTCACGCACATGCCAGCACGACACGGCGCGGACGGACGCGATAAATAAATCCATCGCCTTCCAGAGTCGAAAAAACCATCTACAAAGCATCTCGTACTCGCCATCGTCATCATGGCTTACCCACGCTCAACAATTCGTCCACGACGGCGTTCGACATCATCCTCCCTGATCAGCAAGCTTACTCTTGTCGCCTTTGCCCTCATCGCCATCCTTTGTTTCCTTCCTGCTGGCAATTCAGTCCGGGCTCAGGAAAAGGATAATGACTATGGCACGGTCATTGGCATCGATCTGGGAACAACTTATTCTTGTGTAGCGTGAGCATATATTCCATCGTCATGATCTGGTCGAATAAACTCACCGCTCCTCGCGATGTAGAGTTCAACGTGGAGGCAAAGTCGAAATCATCGCCAACGACCAGGGCAATCGAATCACACCTTCCTGGGTCGCCTTTACCGAAGAGGAACGCCTCATCGGTGATGCAGCGAAGAACCAGGCGCCACAAAACCCGACCAATACCGTGTTCGACGCCAAGCGTTTAATCGGGCGGACATTTGACGACAATGATGTCCAAAAAGATATCAAGCACTGGCCATTCAAGCTCGTCAACAAGGGTGGGAAGCCCATGATCCAAGTTGACCACCGGGGCGACATGAAGGACTTTGTGAGTGTAGGAAAGGAAGAGGGGGAACGTCGCGCTGACTGTAATGCAGACACCCGAGGAGGTCTCCGCGATGGTCTTGACGAAGATGAAGGAGACTGCTGAGGCATATCTTGGTCACAAGGTCACCCACGCTGTGGTCACTGTGCCGGCTTGTGAGTTCTTCTCCTTTGATCGAACGCTCGTCTGACCGAATCCAGACTTCAATGACGCTCAACGATCTGCGACCAAGGATGCCGGCACCATTGCTGGTCTCACCGTTCTGCGAATCGTCAACGAGCCCACCGCTGCCGCGATCGGTAAGTTACAGCGGGATCTGCATGATGAGGCTTGCTGACGTCTGGTAGCCTATGGCCTCGACCGGACTGGCAAGGCCGAGTCTCAGATTATCGTTTATGACCTTGGTGGCGGTACATTCGACGTGTCCCTCCTCTCCATCGAAGACGGTGTCTTTGAGGTCCTCGCCACAGCCGGAGATACTCATCTCGGTGGAGAAGACTTCGACAACCGAGTTATAGACTACCTCGTCAAGCAGTACAAGCGCAAGGCCGATGTGGACGTTTCGAAGAACAACCGAGCGATGGGCAAGCTCAAGCGAGAGGTCGAGAAGGCCAAGCGGACGCTCTCATCGCAGATGAGCACGAAGATTGACATCGAGGCATTTGAGGGAGGCAACGACTTCTCGGAGGTGAGACATGGGTTTTCTGCCTCAGACACGCGTAGCTGATCATGCTCGTTAGACTTTGACTCGCGCCAAGTTTGAGGAGCTCAACATGGATCTTTTCAGAAAGACCATGAAGCCTGTTGAGCAGGTGCTCAAGGATGCTGGCGTCAAGAAGGAAGAGATCGACGATGTGAGTCTTCAACCGGAGAGACGTTCGGCTTCCACTCACTAGCGCAGACTTGGCGCTGATTTCCCTGCAGATCGTTCTTGTCGGTGGCTCCACTCGTATCCCCAAGGTTCAGCAGCTTCTCAAGGAGTACTTCAACGGCAAAGAGCCATCCAAAGGCATTAACCCGGATGAGGCGGTCGCGTATGGCGCGGCTGTGCAAGGCGGCATCCTTTCAGGCGAGGAGGGAAGCGGTGGTGTTCTGCTCATTGATGTTTGCCCCTTGACTCTTGGTACGCACCTTTGTCTTGCTTACCCGTTCCCTGCTGACATTCACTAGGTATCGAGACTACCGGCGGCGTCATGACCAAGCTCATCGGCCGCAACTCCGTCGTTCCAACCAAGAAGTCTCAGATATTCTCCACCGCCGTCGACAACCAGCCAACCGTCCGAATTCAGGTGTTCGAGGGCGAGCGATCCATGACAAAGGACAACAATCTCTTAGGGGAGTTTGACTTGACGGAGATCCCGCCGGCACCTCGTGGCGTACCTCAAATCGAGGTAACCTTCGAAATCGACGGTGCGTCGGTATCGTGTCCGCGGTTTGAGCGAAGCTGACGAGATATCCAGCCAACGGTATTTTGAGGGTGTCAGCCGTCGACAAGGGTACCGGCAAATCCAAGTCCATCACCATAACCAACGATCAACGCCGTCTTTCCGCCGACGAGATTGAGCGGATGGTCCGGGAGGCGGAGGAGTTCGCCGACGAGGACGCAGCGATCAAGAAGAAGATCGAAGCTATGAATGGTCTCCAGAGTGAGTCAGACCCCGACTGAGGTCTGGGATAGTCTCTGATGCGGATTCCAGACTTCATCTTCTCGCTCAAGTCGCAGGTGAATGACCCAGAGGGAATGGGAGGAAAGATCTCGGAGGACGACAAGGAGACCATTCTCGCCGCGGTGAAGGAGAAATCTGAATGGCTAGAGGAGCATCCAAATGCCGAGGCAGAGGACTACGAGGAACAGCTTTCCGACTTCCAGAGCATTGTCTCGGTAAGTTCTTCAACTCACAAGCTGCTGATGAGCCTCTCAGCCCATCTCGGCGAAGCTCTATGGAGGTGCAGGTGGTGGATACGGGGAGGGGGACGACCAGATGCCCTTCAGTCACGACGAGCTCTAGCCGTCGAGATCACCAATAGCAAGCATGGCATATCATTTACGAGGAATGTAGAGACGGGATGTGCGAGTGCGAATGCATGGTGTGACTGCATCCTGGACGTCTTGCGGTCTTGGCAATAGCTGTTGACAGCGGGACGAACGGGCACTTGAGCTGACCCTAGTGTATACACTGAGCTATCGATACCGGACGGGTGAAATGGAAGAAGGGAAGAGATGTTACCATCTTTATTTTACTATGCTAATGCTACCTAGACATGATGGGAATCGTAACAAACATGGATTGTGTAGAAAGACACGCAAGAGTTTTCCGCGCTCATCAAGCCATCCTTTTGGTATCGTCGCTGTCTTCCCTCCATGGCTTCCCTGCGTGGCTTTTGATGTTCTTACCTGTCATTCCTCTTCGCCATCCACTTCATCCTTCTCTCCGTCATCGCCCGATCCCTCGTCATATTCGGTCACCTCGCTCCCATTCCCACTTCCTTCTTGGCTCGACGTCCACACGGGGGGCTGATCGCACAGGTCACATGGATCGTCCTTGGTATGTCGGTCGAGGCAGGGCGGACAATCGCTAAAACGTATGTTGGGGTTGAGGGGACGCTGGAGCATGAACAGGAGGTTGTCGAGCGAATCGAAGTTCTCCGGATTTGTAGCAAAGCGCCGGTGTTTCTTCGAAGCGATGTGCTGCTTCTCGTCAGCGTCGGAACCAGAATTCGACGCGAGATCCGACATACAACGGAGAGGTCGGAGTACCTCAAACGGCAGTTCTCGCAATAACCAGCTGCGGTATCTTGCTCTCGCCCCTTGAGACCCGCTTCGACCTTCTCGCGATTCTGAACCCGCTCCTCGTAGGTAGGCTTACGCTCTCGGACCGGCTCCCTTGCCTGCTGAAGCATACTGATGACCTGTTCTTGCGTCATGAAGGTTCTCTGCGGTGGCGCCTGTCCCATGGAAGCGCGGCGCTGAGGCATGGGCCCGACATCGAGGTCGGTCTGCTGGCGTTTCGCAGCAGCCAGACGAGCGTTGCCTTTGAGCACCTGCACTCGCTTGTTCATCTGCATGATTGCGCGGTCCTTGTTCGCACCTAGCCGCGCGAGTCCGTTCAAAAAGGCTGGTGACTGATTGGCATTGGAAGTGGAAGCGATGTTGGAGGTGATGACGACGGAGTTTCCGGAGGCGTTTTGGTAAGATTGGACCTCGGGGAGCTTGGGCGTGTCTGGCAGGGATCGAAGGGAGATGGATCGCTTGAGGTCGGCAGGCGGTTGCTCTCCCTCGTACGGCACTCGGTCGACGTATAGAGCCCAAGCTCGCTCGCGTATCTGTTCGATCGGGGTGTTCGTCTGCATCGAGGATGAGACGCGCAAGAAGCCTTCGTACAGAGTAGGCCATTGTGGTCCATCCTTCTGACTGTATGGGTACTCTTTGACCATGATGGTTCGATGTTTCCCGGTTGCATCCTCGACGAGGAGGTATTTGCTTCCAGGTTTGAAGTAGTAATGATCCGGTCGTGGCGCTGATAAATCTCGCTCCCTTGTTCCGTGCAGCTTCTCGTCCTCCAAAAGGGTGTGCAGGGAGTCGTGGGAGATGGCGGCTTCGACCGGCGCGAGCCGCCCAAGCATCTCATTGAGCTCTGCAGTGCAGTCAGTTCTGCCAAATCAGCAATCGCGCAAGGAACTCACTTTTGACTGTCCACACCTTAATGCTCATCGCCTCGGCCTTCTGTACCAGATCCGTGACACCCGTATTATCGAGAAAGGGATTCTTTGGTGACAGGGCGGGATCGCCTCGACGACCAGGAGGCGGCATCGGCTTCGCCTTCTGAGGTGATGTACCGCCTCGAACCACAAGGTGGGTTACACGAGTGGAGAAGAACTGGTCGACTTTCTGAGACCGACGTCAGTCATGCCCCGAGTCAATGCACGAGAGCGATCACTTACAGCCCCCATTCTCACTACACGTCCCGACAACGATCTGCCCTGTCCCTCCTCCGCCCCAATCTCGAAATGGAAAACCAAGGTAGGGAACACCTTGACCCACTTCGCCCTCCATCTCTCCTCTTCCGCTTTGTGAATCTCCGCCGTAGCTTTGACCAACTCCCGCTTGTCTTCGACTTTGACGCGTTTCAGCGATGACAAACCCCCGCTCCCGGGGTCGCGTGTTCGCTTGCTGGAAAGGGTTGAAGTGGTTGTGGGTCGAGATTGGAAGGAGACTTTGAGACTGGGAGCGAAGACGTCTGGAGCGGGTGCAGGGCGGGGTATGGAGTTGGCAGCGGATATACGTGTGAGAGGATTACTGGTCGATCGTGAGGTCGTACTGGCACTAGGGTTGCTGTTTGGTCGGACTTCTCCTAGGATGAGTCTACCCGAAGGGGTAGCGCGGGGAACACCATCCATCGCCTTTCGCCAAGAGGTGACGGAATTATATTGACTCGCTCCCAGCTGATCCAGGCATGATCTGTCAAGCTTGGGTGGAAGAGGGACAGCGAAGGATGCTGTAGTGAGACGTGGGGAGATTGTGGAAGGTGGAGCGGGCATGGCGGAAGGTTGAAGTGGACCAAAGAATGGGTCATGAATGGGTAGTAGCTCAACTCGGGAGGGTGTGATGATGGACATCTCCCGAGGAGGCAAGGTAGAGAAAGGGGAAGAGGGCGTGTTTCAAAGGAAAAGGTGAACATGCACGCGTCAACATGGGCAGGCACCATCCTTACACGTGGGTAAGCTTACTCCGGGTATCAAATACTGCCTCTACGACTGGTCCATGAATCCGAAACATGACTCGATATGCATTTTGAATCGCAATACAGCTTGTCATGAGTCTACTTTCTCCACCAATTCCTCCTGTCCCTCTCCATCATGCAAGCCATCAAGCCTTATCCTCCGTCAACAAGAAGCGCACGACCCCTCCCACCACCTCGCCAATCTTGACCATTCCTTCTAGCACCTTGACTCTCCTCTCCACCTCAAGCCTCTTTCTCTCTTGCGCCTCCTTGCCCCTGACGAGGTACTCCATTAGCTTTGCGGCCGAAGCCACCGCCTCCTTGGTCTGTTCAGGGTATCGGTCGAGCGCCTTGATCAGATCTTGCTCGAGCGCCTGGACGCTGTCATTCTTCCCGGCCGCATCCGCATCCTCCGCTTCATCGGCCATCGCGATTCCGTCAAGCACCTTGAGAACCTTGTTGATGAAGATGTCGACCCTTTGCGGAGTGAATCCTCGAGCCGCCAGCGTCTGCTCAAGGTCTCGACCACTCAGGAAAGCTCCGTCAGTGGCGTAGAGATCGTCCTTCAATACACGGCGAGCTTGGTCGAGGTCCGAGGCGATGAAACAAACGTGAGCGATCCAGTTGTTGACGTCAACTTTGCCGAATGAGGTGCGGACAAGCTCGATTTGGGCTCGAAGGGTCTTCACGCCTATCTTGATGGGGTATTCTTGAGGTTCGGATGCAGAATTGGTCAGGGGTCGTTTAGAAGATGACTGAGATGGCTCGAGTGATAGCTGACGAGGAGGTGATCTCGTCATCTCAGAAATGACCATGGGTCGCTCTGCGGTGTTCGGAGTTGGCGGCAAGGTTGAGGACGTGCCGGAGTGCGGGAGCTGTTGGTGCGGGTGAAGACCGTCAATGGTAGGGAGAAGGGCCGTTGCGGATTGAGGTGTCGTCTTGAAAGGAACGTCTGCCTTGAGGGTGGGGGGGAAAGGAGGTAACGCTGGAGGAGGGAGGTGAGTGGATGCATTTGGTTGCAAGAGAGACTGAGGAATACTGGCGCCGGCAATGGGGACATGAGTCGAGGGGTCAGGCTGTACGTTAGCCTCGATACCAGGCTCGGTCTTGACTGCAACGCTTGGAGCTTGCAAGACTTGCGGCGGCGGAACAGCGTTCCCGTAATCTACCTGAGGAGCGTGCGCGGCAGTCGAAGTGGCTTCTTGACGGGTCCGCTTGCGCGGTGAAGGGGAACCAGTCGTGGAAGCAGAATTCCTACTTGATATCAGCAATGCACCGCTACGAAACAAAGCACTAACGAGCGATGTTGTTCTTTGCTCCTCGGTTGTCTCTCCCTCTTCCTGCTCATACTCTCCGGCGAGGAATCCCTCTCCTGCTTGATCTGAGCATCAACCTCCATCTTCTCCGCCTCATCGCTCTTCTGGTCCTTGATGCCGAGCGCCCAGTCGGGCAGGTCGGGAAAGTCTGCACTGACACTGCTCGGTACGAGGCGAGGCGGCTCCGCAATGACAACCGTGAGTCGACCGGACCAATTCGTCCAAGCACCGAGCTCGCTTCGATTCTCCTGGGCGAAAGGCGAGTCAAGATTGATAGGCTGGCCGTGCAGGTCCGCTATTGCGGCTATGCCGGAGTTCGGATCGGTGTATGCCACGAAAGCGAATCGAGGGAGACTTGGGGAGATATGATAGATATCCACGGCAACACTGTAGCCAGCTCATGAGACGGGGATTTCTGAATGGCCGGGAGACCAAAACTTACATCTCTCCGAACTGCGCAAAAAGAATGCCCAGATCCTTCGCGGAGACCTCATCTGGGAAACTGAATGATCTCCATCAGCACAGAATAGTCAGGCGCGTGACTCACTGTGTCACGAAAATGGATCCCTCACGGGGCTGCGGACCTTCCTCCTCAGGCTCACTCGTTCCAGGATAACCTTCCCCCGAAGCGGCTTGCGGCTGAAGATCTAGCCGTAGACCGTTTGCGTCATGTTGGTGGTACTGCGGCAGCAGGCCGGGAGATATTGGGAGGGGGACGGGTACTGGTCTCTCGAATGGGGTCTTGCGCCTCGACGGATCGGCGTCGCCGCGCTGCCACGGGCCAGCTTCAATGCTACCAGCCGGCGCCGGTTCACCGCCACCCGGACGCCTGTAGATATCTGGAAGTGAACCCTCCTTCTTCTTCTTGAGGTAGCTGTTGCTGGCGCCGACGACCGCGATTTTATCTGCAAGTACGTGTCCCTCGATATTGCTGTTCTTGGGAATCCAGATTAGATTCATCTGGGCATGCAGATAGTCGGTACAGATTGACCGCCACAGCTTGCAGAAACGCAGGCTTTCAGGGCGGGACGAGGTGTCGATGCTAACGATCGCCGCTTGCGAGTCACAAAAAACCGTCAATTCGTGGGACATGGGGGTGGCGTTCTTGATCGACTGTTGGAGAAGCTCTTGAAAGCCTTCGACCGCCTTGTAGATGCCACCGAGCTCGGCATCGAGAGCATCGCCCTCACCCACACAGCCTCTCATCTTGCTACCAGAGCGGCCTGGGTCGAGAATCCACTCGACGGCCGCAGACCAACCCTCGCCAGCGCGACTCGAGCCATCCGCGTACCAGACCGTGGTCACTCTGGTACACATCTGTCGATGAAGGTCGATGGCGTCATCGCGGTTGACCGAGACGAATTTGGTGAGGGGTAGATGGCTGGCCGGAAGCGCATGAACAGCGGTTGTGAAATCGGATAGATTGATAGTCGTAGGTGCAGTCAGAAGGGAAAGCTCCTGTACGTCGCCTCCTCTTGTATCGTACCGCGCGGGTGGAGGACCGGTCGACCTTGGTGGCGATTGACGAGCCGGTGGTCTCTGAGATGGGGCACGAGCAGGTTCAGTTCGTTGCGGCGAAGGATAAGTAGCCGGAGGAAGCCGCAGAGCCGGTACTCCTGGATCATACGCGCTCGCACCGGGCTGGTACGGATCATAGTTATCTTCGAGCGACCTTCGCGGCTGGTCGTACGAATACGGGGCGCTTGGTCCCGCGCTGTACGCATCGTATGGGCGAAAAGTGGGAGGTGGTGGGGCCGAGCCAGGGTATAGGTATGGCGCATAGTCACGGACTGGAGGAGGAGGTGGAACTTGATCTGGGTATAGTGGGCGGTCTCCATATGGCCGGCCGGGGGAGTACCGGGAGGTTGGAGGAAACGGCGGGAATCCGCTCATCCTGGAGACGAATTAGCCTCGACTCAGCCAAGGTACGAAATCGGCAAACTAGTCGGAGTGGATGGAAGACAGGGACCAACGGGCTAGGCTGATTGAATCTCTACAGAGATGAGCAGAGTCAGCATCTCACATCAGCATGTGACTCTTATCATCAGAATGAGGTCAGTAGACCGACTCACTGATTAAGCAGTCAGGATGGTGAGCGGCTTGCCTTGATCTTGTTTTATATCCGTATGAGAAAGGTAGATGACTTGAGGGCGATGTTAAGGGGTATTGAAGAGACAAGAAGGACAGAGGGGAATAGAACCGGGATGTCTGTGGAAACCAAGAAAGACGTATCAAGGTTTGGGTTCAGATGCGGTGCACTTTGTCGGCACAATGATCAGCGACAAGTGAGACTTTGTCAAGAAGAGCAGCAAGATGATCTAGTTCCACGGCCCTTCGAATAGAAGAAATTGAGTTACGAGCAAAATCATTACAGTCCCGCTTACCCCTCATGTCACAGCGTCCCCCCTTTTAAGCCGACATGCACTGCTTCTCCAAAGGGAGCTCTCAAACCTTTTCGCCAAACCGCCATGCAGAGATAGGCTCCAGGTAGTTTGCCGGCAGTATGTCGGCACCACATCCCAACGCTGTAAGACTAAGGGTCAGCCTCTTGCGTGTCGAACAGGATCGATACTGATCTGGACCGGCGGTAGAACATCATCATCTCCTTCCCCATCCTGGTCGTCACTTCAGTCATCTTGTACAAACGAAGTGAGTTCAGGCTAAGAAAAAAACAAGAGCTGAGACGTCACAGTATATCTGGGCGCCGAACAGCGAAAATTACCCAGACCTGACTCGGTTGGAGATGAAGCCCACCATTCCCTAAAGGATGTGCTGCTGCCAAGGGAACGCGAAGAAGGACGAATAGACAGCGGGGACAACGGGGGAAGGACGCCATCGTGATGACGCCTCCTCCTCAATGCCCTCAGAAATGACATCCATTTGGCTTCATAATACCGGAGCTAGGGGGTGTGAGGCTTGATTTTTCCCATTGCTGGTCCACCTTCGAAATTTCTCTTCTAGCTCGGTCCACTGGGCGACCTGGAGAGTCTATGAGCGAGGGGAAGGCAGGACTTTTGTACCGGGAAGTATGTAGGGGTTGAGCGAGTAGTTGCACTGTGATGGCGGGCGTCAGCCCAAACCATCTGCAAGTCTGCTTTTGAGGTTCGGGTGTCAAGGTCTCGATGTGACTCACGTTTGAGTAGGCGACACCAGCACCGAAGCTATCACTTCATGTCAGTATTGTGAATGGACACCACTGCCTATACACATACCCTGTAGAAAGTGCGACCGGCCAGCTTCGCCCTGAAGTAGCGGTCATCTCGTGAAATCGGCTCTAAGACACTGCATCCCAGATGCTGAGAGAAACTTTCGGCTTACGTCGGAACAGGATGACAGACGCGACCACACCGATACCAAAGCCCAGGCCCGCGTTGACGATCAAGTCTGCCATCTAGAGGTCACCGAGTGAGCTGCTGGGGCGTATAGGGGAATAACGTCCTCGACTGGCTCGTTGAGGCCTCGGAGTAGGGGCCTTTGGTGAAAGACATACGCAGTTGTCAATCTAGACGATTTGATCAGCTTGAGGTTTCCAAGCTCAGAAGCAACACGATTGTAGGCTGGAGCTGACCTTTCGTGCAATCGTATCCTCGCTTGGTATGGGCGCAGCGACTGGAGCGGGAGGTGATGGGATGGGAGCTGGACCGGACATGGTGCGAAGGGCTTTACTTCGATGTTCTGGCGGAAACTAGCGGGAACGAGAGCGAAAATGGCTCACCCAAGAAAGCTACAAGCGGGACCAAAAATGGCCAAACCCCATTGAGAACTTACGGCGTCACTTTGGCGATCCTCTCGGAGCAGGACGCGGCCATTTTGCATTCCCAACGTAGCAACCCCTGCTAGAAACTTCCCGGGGCCGATACCCAGGTCGATCCGTATCATGGCGCCATGTACACCTTAGCTCCTCTTGCCCTCGGCCTTGCGGTCCGACGCCGGAAACGGGGTCCTTTGGGTACACAGACCCTGATCGTATCCCAACTGATGTAGAGAATGATCCAACTCCGCGCCCTTGAAAAGAAGAATCACTCACATTGATCCGCTAGCACCTCTCCTCGGGAATCGATCCGCTTCGGAAAGCTCAAAGGACGGCAGGTCCTCCCTCATCTCGCCTGTCCAGCACCCAACTCACTCCCATCAAGCATCAAGAGGCATCCAGCACAACCATTTTCTCTTACTGGTTCCTAGGCGTCGGCATGTCGCGTGGTCACCTCGATGGCCCGGATAACCCTATCCACTACATTCTCCCTCAATATCTCCTCATATCACGGTCCAATACCACTCCGAATACCTTCCGTTCGTCCTCTCTCCTTCCGACATGATCATCATTGAGCATACTGAGCAGAGATTGACACGATCATCGCTGTATGCATCATGTTTTTTGCAGTACTCATCGCTTGGAACCTCCCCATCGTCCGAGATGTCATATCCGGCCTGAAGGTACGCCCTCACGCTGAGGACCACCTGACATCGAGATTCAATGCTGAGTCGAGTCTAGCTGTTCGTCGTGGGCACTCATGAACTCTGTCACCTCATCGCCGGTATACTCTGCGGCGGTCAGGTTGTCTCGATCTGTATCGACCCGAACGATGGGGGCGCGACCCATGTTCTAGGACTGATGCGACCGTTTCCCCGAGTTCCGCGAGATCCGTACGCCATGCCAACATACCCACAACTGTTCTGGTCGGTTTCGGCACTGGTGACACTTTCTGCCGGATATGTGGGTTCGAGCATAGTCGGCTTCCTCTTCATTGTGAGTTCATCGGACAACGCCCAGCTGATATCAGTTCTGCGGATGTTAGTGTGCATTATTTGCAGAGGTATGCTGACGGAAGTAGTCGACATCGTTGCGAGCAAGGCGGCCGCCCTTGTATTACATTTCGGACTGCTCGTACCCATTCTCCGGGCGGATCACTGGATGTGAGCGTCTCATTCGGATAGAAGTGCTACTGATCTGTCTCAGCGCATTCACCAGCATCATCGCTTGTGAAGTGGTCCTCATCGGTCTTTGGTTTGGCGACCACGGCAGCGTATGTCTATACCTCATGAAGGCTCCGCAATTTGCTCACTAGAGATCAGGCTCTACGCTTTTATGGTAAGCACTCTTCCAGCAACCGGGCTGACGTCAGTGCTCTTCGTCGGTAGGTCACGCTCGAATCGTCGTCGCTGATCTGTAGGGATGATGCACATGTTCTACGTGGTTTGGGATTACGTGGATGAGAGATTATTCGACAAGCGGAATTCATCGGATTGCGCACAATTCTCGGAGCTTCTGGGGTGGCCAACCAGCGGTACGCGGGTCTTGACTGTCGTGCAAGAAGCTGATGAGGAGGTGGTGTAGCATGGGCGATCTTCTGGTTCATCTGGGAGACCCTCGTTTTCACTTCGGCTATTTTCGCTGGGATCGCTGCCTTCAAGGTGGGCAGACTCGCCAACGAAGGAGCTGATAGCAGCGAACGGATGATCAGATGTATTCGGCAGCGTAAGTCAAGGCCGTCGAGGAAGGCTAATGACAGGTCCCACTTCCTGCCAACGCGGTGAGGATTTGGGGAGTTGAAAGGGATCTCTTATGCATCCAAGCATGAAGCTTCGCAGCGCGACGAGGCTAAGACCAAGAATGGGGATAAAGCTCCACGAAGTAAATCACCCCACATAGTCCATGAGGTTTCGCTTGACAGCCTGTCGGGTTTCATCGCCGTTGGAGGGTCTGGCTTGTAGCCTGCCGGTCCCTTTGACGTGCATATGACGTAAAACCTTCACCCAAAACGTCCACGTAAAACCCTACACCGTGCATCATTTTTCCTTCTTTGCATCCCTCCGTTGTCCTCTAGCCTTTCTTGTTCATCCCATGTTCTTTGTCCTTTTTCCCTTTGTTCTTCCGGCATGATTTCCTGTTTTGAGGGTCTGAGCTACTCCTTGTACAGTATAAACCTTCCTTAGAAGCAAAGGATGCCAGGCCAAGCAGATGACACCGTGGCTCATACTGAGCACGCCATATCCCATAAGGCAGCCTACGACGCGGCAGGCTCGGCAATGATGAGGTGGGCATCCTATTTCCGAATCTCTCTCATCAGCACGACATCGACTCTATCGCCGAAGAGTCTCCTATAGCGCCTCACTGATCGTTCATGCCGTGATAAGTGTTTCGCACCGATTAAATCAAGTCCACCAGCACCTGTGCGGTTTCCACATCTATTCTCACGACCCCACTCGTACTGTTGTGGCCCATCGTTTTTGTACGTGTGTCCGCTGCAACTTGCATCAATGTATCATTTACGACTAAGAAAAGGCGGACGCGAAGCTCATCGGTCGGTACACCTCGCCATCTGATAGGCTTGGCTGAGTCGCATTCGGTGAATAGGTATCGAGTACTTGATTCCCGAAAAGGAGTTTGAAGCCCTTCCGGAAGATGAGAAGATGCTTGGTGACCCCGTCACCCTGTTTCTGACGAGTTCTGACGGGGACATAGTACTGGCACTCGCACAAGTATGAGGTAGGTTTCAGAGGCTGTGTACCACGAGCTGATCATCAGGTCGAATCGGGTTTGCTTGTGATGGGTACAAAGTCGACTGTACCGAGTACGTCTTCGGGTATCACTTGTATTCTGGTAGGAAGCTGACGCTGTGATCGGGACGTAGGTGTGGTGTCCGACGACGGGGAAAGGCCGGCAATGCTCGAGCTCCACAAGACGTATGGCAAGACGGTCCATACGTGGTCCGTGGTCTTCCGCTTCCGGATGAGAGAGTGCAGCTCGATAAAACGGACTCAATTGGATGTCAACTCCGATCTCCCCCTTTGGTCCGCCTCAAGTGATGATGTCGTACACCTTGGACGAGCAGGTCGACAAATTTGTCCTCCAGGAGCGTGACGAGTAGGTCTACGTGGGCTGAATTTGTAGTACTTGGCTGACCTGGATGGCAGTGAAATGGGCGTATCCACCGAAGCTAAGAGGGCTGCGAGGGCGGGATATCTGAGAAAAGAAGACATGGAACGACCGATCGCAGCCGGGTGTGACTCATGGTCGGAGGGGGGAGAAGCGGAGCTCTAATCCCCGATGTGTCATTCAACACAAAGGCTTTGCCCGTTTTGCCACCTGATGTCATTCTGCGACCGTGCCTTACTCGATTCGATCGTCAGAAACGAGCGGATTTCCCGGGAGACATGCAATTCAAGTATCGCGAGGCAGATTTCTGTTGAGTTTCCATTGTTTCCGTTCTCCGAATCTCTCGCGTCCCGACACAGAATAAGACAAAAGAGCGCTATAGACAAGGAGAGGGTGGAGAGGGAAGGGGAGACCGCACCGAGTCCTCCCCTGTTCGGCGTGATTGAGGTGTGATCGAAAGACTTCGTCAGCGTCGCCACACCCCTCGCGTGTCACGATGGACGAGATCGTCTCGACATCCACAGCAGATCTGGGGAAATCACTTGAATCCATCTCGATCCCTTCACGATCGTCAAGAGCGGTCTTTTCAAATTGGGCAAACACATTCGAATGTCGACCTCAGCGGGTCTTTGCGCCGACCTCGGCGAGGGAATGTCAGATGATTGTCGAGCTCGCGAGGAGGGAAGGAGCCACGATCCATCCTGTCGGAGTCGGTCATTCCCCTTCCGATCTCGCTTGTACCAATGGATGGCTGGTGAGAATGGAAGGGATCAATGGACTCGTCAAGGTGAGCGATGATCAAGGATCGAGGGGGATGAAATGGGAAACTGATTCGCTGTGGCGACAGACGGATTATGAGAGACGCTCAGCCACGTTCATGGCCGGTACTACTCTCCATGCCATCCATGCTACCCTCGCCGCCGCCGATCCACCTTTAGCTCTCCCCAACATCGGTAGCATCTCGGATCAGACCATCGGCGGACTAATCTCTACCGCATCACACGGTTCTGGCGTCCACTTTCCCGTTCTATCTCAGCATGTTCGGTCCCTCAGCCTAATCCTACCCCTTCAAGGAGCGCCCATCGTGCGAGCTTCACCGTCCGAGGATGTCGAGCTGTTCAAGGCGAGCATGTGCGGGCTTGGCGCCACGGGACTGATGTTGGAGATCGAGGTCGAGGTGGAGGATGCATTCCGATTGAGGGAGACAAAGAAGTCGAAGGGAGTCGATGAGGTCCTGGAGAATCTAGATGAGATCAAGGGCAGCGCGGAGCACGTGCGCGTGTGGTGGTACCCAGATGGCAAGGGGATGGTAGTAGGACGAGCGAATCGAGCGTACGGGGTAGGTCATGGCAGCTCACATCCGAGTCAAGTGATGACAACAGCTTAGCCCGCACAACCAGCCGCATCCCTCATGGCTCATATCCTTGGTTACCACATTACTCAATTCCTCCTCTTCATCGCTCGTTTCTTTCCATCTTTAATACCCTGGGTGGGTCGCTGGGCGTGGTGGCTCTCCAAGGAGGACAGTGAGGTGGTCGACGACGGTTACAAGGTTCTAAACTTTGATTGTCTCGTATGTGGTTTCACTGATAAACCCCACCCGAAGATTACACTTGAGCTGACGCCGTCTAGTTCTCTCAGTATGCCCTGGAATGGGCAATACCGTCCGTCAATGCGAAAGCTTGTCTTTCGGAAATGCGACTATGGCTCGCCGAAGAAGCAGCGGCACACGACGGACTGCGGATACACTTCCCCATCGAGATCCGGTGGACTTGCGAGGACGATATATGGCTTAGCCCGAGCTATGGACGGGAGACCACTTGGATCGGAGTCGTGACTTATCGGTAAGTCCTCACCCCTTTTATTGGGTATGGCTGGTCATATATGCTAATCATCCCTCCAGACCTTACGGCCTTCCTGTTCCTTATCGCCGTTTCCATGAGAAGTTCGCAACTCTCCTCGCCTCTCATGGTGGTCGGCCACACTGGGCGAAGCAGCACTGTCTCAAGCCGAAAGATGTCGAAGCGTTGTATCCCAAATTTGACGACTTCAGGCGGGTTTTGCAACGGATCGATCCAGACGGTATAATGCGCAGCGAGTATGTTCGGCGGCATATTGAGGGTGAAGACATCGCACAACGCATGTTCAAGAAAAGACCTCTATAATGAGGATTAGATCTAGATGAAGCACGGTATTAGACTGCATGCGATCGTTACTCGTGCAAGGTATAGACTCCCTTTCAGTCACTAAGCTTCGCAAGCACCTTGTTCCCCTGACGGGATCGTCCAGACTGAATGCGGTCCTTCCATGGTTCGTCGTCAGGATCCGTCTCCAACTTGACAGGCCGCTCCTGCTTCTCCGCCTTGATAATTGTCCGGCTGAGTTTGCCCAGGTCATTGGCTTTGATCTTACGCGCCACCTCAGGGTTCTCTCGAAGGAGCTGCAGGTCAGAAAGTGCTACGCTGGGTACTCGCTCACCTTCACACCTATCTCGTAGATTTTGCGTTCCTCAGGGGAATCGCGAAACGCACCGCTGTGCTCATGCGCTGAAGGTCGTAAGCGGAGGTATGCCAAGTGCACATGATGAAAGCGATCTACAAGATATGCCGAGCGCCTTCAGAGTGTCGTCATCCCGTCGTAATGCTATCTGTGAGCTCAGATTCCCTGCGCGGGACTCACGTTGATCTCCGCGCTCACCGAGTACGTCTTTGACAAGCTGAGCTTGCCTCCTCTTGACGGCCAGCTCCTGCGCCTGCCGAACGTCACGAGCAGATCGCTCGTCCCGCGTTCGACGTCCCGCTTCGCCCTGGAATTAGCAAATGTCTTCCCTGAATACCTTACTTCGGATTCATAATCCTCATCCTCAGAGTGCTCAGCGTCAATCAAGTCCTGAACGAAGCGATCCTCGGCCAACCGAACGCGTTCAAGCTTCTCATCAGCTAAGTTCCGTTTCGAGACGTACATTGCCAGGTACGAAGCCGTTCGGGTCAAACTTGAAAATGTTATGAGTCCCGAACAGCTCTCCCTGCTCGTCCGCCGTCCGCGCTCCATCATAGCCCTGGTGTATTCGCCGTTCGAAAGTGCCGTCATTGAGCTGTCTTGACCGTTGCTGCTTGTGGACTATTCGTGAGCAAAGTTCGCACACCGAACGTACTCTGACGCTCGTATTTGAGCTCTTCCAATGTGCCTTGACCAATGAGGCGATATACATCGCTAAGTCTAAGTGTCACTCGTGATGTCGAGCTTACACAGTGCGCTTTTGACCAATACGAAACGCTCGGTCCATGGCCTGCAGGTCATTGGCGGGATCTGATGTCAGTCAAGCTCGCGAAATTCAACTCACTCCAGTCCGGATCAAATATCACGACCTTGTTTGCCTTTGACCGTCAACCTTGTCTCGCTGATGCAATCTTACTGCTGTCAGGTTGAGTCCGACACCACCCGCGAGGGTACTGATGAGCAGGATGAAGTGGTCCTTTTCGCGGTCTTGAAATCGGTCGACCATCTCCATCTTCTCGTTGCCATTCACCTCTCCGGTGAGCATGTCGAACGAGAAGCCAGACACTGCCGATAAGCAAGGTCTTTTGTGGACTTGGCGTACGAGAGGTGGAAATGAACTCCGCGATCATCTTGAGCAGTCGAACAGAGTTTGAGAAGATGAGGACTACGGACATCAGCGGCGCACGAAGGGGCTGTTAAGCTACCCTTGTTGTCGTTAGCTTCCTGTCGCCAGTCTTTCAGTAGCTTAGATAGCAGCTATGACTATTTAGATACAGGATCGGGATGACGTCAGACACTCGCCGTCCATTTGCCGCAGTTCAGAGGGTCACTGAGATCGTCAGCGGAACGCAGTGGTCATGATCAGGAACATACAGAGCAGCCTTGATTACATTGTGCCGTTTTCCATCATAATTCTCGCCAGTCTGAGCTGGCATCAATACGGGTCCCCAGAACAAAATGCGATGGCTGGACGCAGATGTCGAAGAACCGCTTATTGACTTCGCGCTGAGGAAGGTCAGCTCTGAAGGAAGCCCACGAGTCGTCACACACGGTACGTGCAGTGTCGTCCTTGGCTGTAGCAGAAGTGAGTCTGCTGGACTCAACGATCCTCACTGGAAACCGCTCACCGTGATATAGCAGCCCAAAGTGCTGATCCAGATCAGTATATCTCGCTACGCAGGCAAAAGGCGCTTCACGTACATTGGCCACCTTGGTGAGAGCCGAGATGCTGCTCAATGTAAGGCGAATCTCTATCTCGCCAGATGACTGACTACTTGAGCACAACCTCAGGTATCGATTCGCCGTGCTCCGAGGATTTATGACAGCACTCGGAACGCCTATCGAGGCATTAGCCGTCCTCAGACGGTATACACATACTTCTTTGTAGAGCCGCATTCGCACAAATCGTTCCTGCGAAGGACGAACTGCACACCTGAACTTTTCAGATCAGCCTCAGCGACCCCCTCCGTTTGCACAGACCTTCCGAGTCGATCAGAGCTTGGTAAGCCGAGATTTGTCTCTCCGCGAGCGGACAGAAGACAACGAGATCCCGCTTCTCTGGCAGCTGAGACCATTTCAGCGAGGCTTATAGTGCGGAACGCAGTGATTGTTGTACCTCGTGAGCTATCAGACGCTTGTCGCGGCGTAGGTAGAAGTGTGGCAAGATCTTCTCATACATGTTTCCCAAGCGCATCTGCCGCTTATCAGATTCAGCGCGCTCTGCGACAACGTACAATGCCCTCTACGACTTCCTTTGCGGTGCCTTCATGACGATGCCCCTTTTTGATGGGGTTGACGGCAAATTCACGCCACTGCTTCAATGTGCCAGCTTCACCACGTTGCACCTACCTATTAGTAGTCTGAGAGCAATGCACAATGGCTCACAAAGTCCAATACCGACCACATCTCATCCATACGATTCTGGATCAGCGTACCCGTGAGGGCGAAGCAGCTCGAGCACTGGATCTTCTTCATGGCCAAGGTGACGGCTGCTCTTGGCTCTTTCAAGCGATGAGCCTCATCCGATATCACGACGCTATAAGGGTATCAGCAACAACCCCTCCAGTCGAAACCTCACGAGAATGGCAGATGCTTGAGACCCTCGATGCTGTTTCTCGCCGTCTCGTAAGAAACAACGACTGCTCCCTTAGTCTACGTCTGGGCCATATCACGATCATTACTGACGTAAATCCAGATAGCCCCGTACGAAGGCATTTCGAGTCCCGGCCCAGGAGTCGGTCCGCCAGACAGCGTAGTCGAAATAGCCCCACTATGCATTCTCGAATTGAGTCCCGCTGCGGAAGTGGTTCAAGGCTTACAGTATCCAGCTCGCGCTGCCACTAAGATTGCCTCAGTCATTACGATTCTGATTTCAGAGATAGCTCACGTTTCGAACGAGCGAATTAGGGCAGACGATAAGGGCTGTCGGCCAATGCTTTGGATTGATGTCCTCTCCCCTCACTCGGATAGTCTTCTTACGGCGTTGAAAATCGGAAGCTGTGCCAGTCTTCCTCATGATAGCGGACAGCTAGGACAACCCTCAGCAAGGAGCCTCGAGCAAATACAAGCACACAAAGGCGATGACTTGAATGGTCTTGCCCAGACTATCAGAACGTCAGCCTCGGAAACTGTGACAGCCAGAGAAACGGGCCCCATGTCATCCCCCAACACTGCACCTGTTTGCTGTTTATACTTGCTATACAGGAACTTGGCGCCCGTCCTTTGATAATCCTTGAGGAAGCGGTTTATCGTAGCCGGCACAAGGATATCTCGAGCTTCGTCGTCCAGGGGGTAAGGCTTGAAGTGGAATTGGTCGGGAGAGAGGGGAAAATTGGGACGAGCCGGCAGAAACTCATCAGCGACTTGAGAGACACGCGTGGCGGATTCGGCCTGCTGTGCTTGGCGCAAGGGCTGATGTTCGAGGTCTGATATCATGTGGTGAGCTGTGAGACTATGATCGAGCTCACCATCAAAGACTTCGTCCTCGGAGTACACGCCCTCGGCGTCCATGTCAGCTTCGCCAGCCACCAACGAGTGCCGAGGTCCAATCCACGGAACTATCACCTCATTATCCTCGGAATCATAATCTCCCTCGACTTCTTCATCCTCCTCGTCGGCGACCGCTGCGGTCTCCTTCTCCGGCCGACGCAACGACAGGATAGCGCTCGGTTTCGCTTCCGTATGAGCTTCATGGCCAAGTTGATTGACGCCGCTTGTCAAGGTTGATGAAAGGTCGTCATGCCGCTCCAAAGGCTTCACATCTTGATGCGCATGCGGAGAATCGATTTGAGAGTGGATGAGTCGGGCGAGTACAGACTGCTTGGCTACTACCCGCGTAGCTTCGGGTTGGTATGGATCAGGAAGATCTTCCGACACATCAGTACAATAGGAGAATCAAGGGCGACTCCCTACTTGCGAGACGGTAAAGAGGATTGTAGGGTAGGATCACCTCTACGCGTATTTTAGTAAAGCGCCTGTTCAGTATCCGATAGACACGTACGGCCCTCATAGCTAAGATCCTCCTCATTCCCTCTTCTATTTTTTTTACCCGTCTTCCAACTCTTCGTCGCCCAGCTATCGGAATCACCGCTCCCTTTCAAGTGAGAGACTCCGTCGTCATCGCTGCTATCTCCCTCCATCGGTCTCTTTGGTTTGGATCTCAGGGCTGGCGGTAGCTTCAAGGGTTCGACTCCATCCTTCCTTCTCCGTTTATTCTCCGCGCGTATCCGACTTCGATCCCTCTCGTTCCGCTGTAAGGCCGCATATTGTTGAGCCTCGACCTTTGTCTCGTGCTCGAAGTCATCTTCAAGTACTGAACCATCAGGACCGGGTGTGACCAGAGAGAGCTCACCAGGATCGGCCTTAACCGAGATAAAAGGCTCAGGTTTCGGGTCCGCCTTACGACTTCGAGCTGCTGCCTATTAGCGGCGAATGGTTCCAGAAGCAGAGGGATGAGGTTCGACTTACGTTTCATGACATTGGTCCGAATACTAGAGCCGACAGAGGAGACCATCCGATCCCATTCGGCGATCCCCTTCCCCAGTATGGTCCTGTATAAGGAGCCCTCCTTCGAACACTGTCTTTTGTAGGCAGTCCAATGTAATTGGCGCAGATCAAAGGCTGTCAACGAAAGATGGATCGATTTGGTGAGGGGTGGTGATTTACTCACCACGTGTGATTTGTTGACAAGACAACTTCGGAACGAGAATCTTTGTGAAACAAAATCGAGAGTGACTGTTCAATCCATTACCCCAAGGTATGTTTCTTCTCGCTCGATTGCCCATTGTTCCTCTACGTCTCATCTCCTTTCACCTCTTTGTATCCGATGTACCGTCATGGTCTCGACGACATGCGAGTCAAGCCATTGCAGCATCCGACAAGAAGGCGTATTCTCATACACTCCTGTTGCCGAAAACCATCATGCCGACAAGGCTGAAGAATCCTGCCGCACGAGAACGCGAGTTGAGAGCTGGAACTTCCGGCGAGCTTTACCGTTGGCAGGTGAGTCGTACATTTTCTATACTGATGCGTACTCAAGAATCATCCTTCAGGCGAGGCACAATCCAGGAGAGCTGTTCGTACTTCATGATGGTCCACCATACGCAAATGGCAACCTCCACATGGGTGAACTCTCAGCATCTTGCGATTGATGATGAAGGCTGAATTGTATTAGGACATGCCTTGAACAAGGTGCTCAAGGACATTATCAATCGCTACAAGGTTCTAAGGGGTCACAAAGTACAGTGAACGCTTCTCGTCCAGTTTAAAGCGTCGGTTGACATCGAGCAGCTTCGTGCCAGGCTGGGATTGTCATGGACTCCCCATCGAACAAAAGGCTTTGGCTGAACTCGGGGTGAGTCTCATCCTGCGGGATTCAACCATTACTTGACTGATGCCCGCTGGCCGCAGAGGAGTCATACGACCATGGAACCCTCTCACATCCGTAAAGTCGCTCGGAAGGCCGCGTCAGAAGGCATAGAGGTCCAGAAAACCGAGCTTCGGGATCTAGGCATCATGGCGGATTGGGCTGACAAGGGAAAGACCTACCGGACTATGGGTCGGTGCTTTCCCTAATCTCGCTATCGAGATGTTTGACCCTTCTCTCCAGACTTGCAATACGAGATTCGACAACTCAAGCTGTTTCAATGCATGCTAGAGAAAGGTGGATACTGCCGTCTGACCCTGGAATAGCCAATGATGATGGAGCAGGCTATATTACCCATCGCTTGCGACCCACATACTATTCACCTTCCTCTCGTACCGCGTTAGCCGAAGCTGAGCTGAAGTATCAAGACGGCTTCAAATCGAGATCTGTGTACATCGGATTCCCAGTGGAGCAGTCGGACATGTCGAAAGGCGTCAAGAAGGCATGGCAGCAGGCCTGCAGGGAAACGGGAGAGAGGACTCTGAAGTTGGCGATCTGGACGACTACTGTGTGGAGTCTTCCCGGCAACATGGTTAGCAAGCAGCATTTGGCGACGAAGTGCTGATGTATATAAGGGTGTGGCAGTTCATGAGAAGATGCAGTATCTTATTGTGACCTCGGGTGATGGGGATGATATGTTAATTATCCTTGAAGATCGCCTAGAGCCGTTGCGCGAAGTGCTCGGGACACTCGACATTGTAGCCCGTCTTTCAGGTGGGTGATACCGTCGATAGTTTCGCTGACTAAGGAGTACAGGCTCGGAGCTCATCGGTACTCGCTACACCCACCGTTTCCACCCTAAGTCTTCCTTAGTCCCACGACCCACAATCTTCCATTCCAGGCACGTGACATCCCAGTCCGGAACCGGCCTTGTCCACTCTGCTCCTGCGCATGGCTACGAAGACTACGAGGCCTTTGTAGAAGCCGATATTCTACCCGAGGACATGCGGTGTCCCATCGATGATGCCGGTTGCTTCACCTCGGCGCTGATTGAGTGGTCGGGGGACGAGACTACATCACGACTGGTTGGCAAAAATGTTCTTAGGGACGGAGTCGGTATCATGATCGACCTTTTACATGAGGACGGTTCCCTGCTGGCTGAGCAGCCTGTGGAGCATCGGTACCCTTGCGACTGGAAGACGAAAGAGCCGATCATTGTCAGGTAAGCTGAATTTCACTTCGCAGCACTGAGGCTTCATAGAGCTACCCCTCAATGGTTCGCCAACGTCGAGGCGGTGAAACCCGCCGCTATCGGCGCAATGGCTGCTGTCACGTTTCACCCCCCTCAATGTAAGCCCAATTGCAAGTTGCGACGCTGACGATAGCTCAAAAGCGCCTCGAGGCATTCGTGATGTCCCGAGCTGAGTGGTGCATCTCTCGACAACGAAGTTGGGGTGTACCAATCCCTATGCTTCACGACGAAAATAGCGAACCGGTCCTCAGCTCACAAGCCATTACGCACATCATTGCTGTTTTGAGCGAGAAAGGAACGGATCACTGGTGGACGGGACCGATCGAGGATTTTATCTCCCCAGCACAGCAAAGTGGCGTCTTCACCAAAGGACGTGACACTCTTGACGTTTGGTTCGATAGCGGCTCCTCCTGGACGCTCTTGGAGGAAGGGCGACTCCGATCAGCCTCGTTGCCTCTTGCCGATGTCTACCTCGAGGGCTCCGATCAGCACCGCGGGTGGTTTCAGTCATCGCTTCTGACCCGTCTTTGTGCGGCCGACACCGCGCCATACGGAACGCTGATTACTCATGGCTTCGTATTGGATGAAGAGGGGCAAAAGATGAGCAAATCGGCTGGGAATGGCATGTCGCCGATGGATATCATCCACGGGACGACGGTGAGGTCATGTCGCCGACCGCTTTTTGCTGATTTCCCATAGGATCGACCCGCACATGGAGCCGATACTCTCCGCCTATGGGCTGCATCTGTCGAATACCACCGGGATGTCTCTTTCGGGCCATCTGCAATAGCGCAAGCCAGCGAGGCCCTAAGGAAGTTAAGAATGGTTACCCGCTTCCTGGTCGCGAACACGTCGAACACTCAGAGACTACTTCCTGAGGACGCAGATCTGAATATTGTAAGATCTGGAATTTCGACTTCAACTGATGGAGAGGTCGATCGGTATATCCTACACAAGATATCAGAGCTCGAAAGCACTGCGATAGATAGTTACGAAGTGTTTAACTTCAGTAGAGGTGAGCCAAAGAATCGGGACTGACTGACAACCAGTTTTACAATCGACCTATGCTTTCGCCTCCTCCACACTATCGGCATTCTACTTTGATCTCATCAAGGATACTCTATACTGTGACGCGGTCAATGCATCGCGCCGACAAGCCACTATAGCAACCCTGAGCCATGTATGTGAACAGTCTCCTACTAAAGCTGACATGAAGGTTCTACGCATCATGCTAAAGATCATTGCACCCATTGTGCCTCATCTCGCCGAGGAGATTCACGAGGTCACTGGTCAATCCACCAGAATATCGGTCTTTCTAGACCACTGGCAGTCCAAGGTGGGTGAACACTTACCAAAGGAGCTGATGTCCAGTCGGAATGGCTCGACTCGACTGTTAATTCCGACATGGAAATCATTCTGGCCGTTCGAGCACGACTCCTCCCTTTGATCAGCGCGGCTAGAGATGCAGAGCGAGTCCAGACTCCCTTCACGAGACAGTCCTGATCAGATATTACAGAAGCCTGCGTAATCCAAGCGAAGCTGAGATTTTTCTCCTTGGAGATGAGAAAGCCATCGATATGCTAAAGCGACATGGTCATCATCCACATCTGCTCCATGTCACGTGTAATGACGAGATGGCAGAGGTCCTGCTCCCGAGTATCTTCGGAGTATCCAACGTAAGCTTAATCCCACCTAAAGAAAAGGTATTTTGGCTAGGGGCCGGGACAACGACGACTCGTGAGTTTCTTTCCAATCCCACATAAACCATGAAGCCAACAGGTCACAGAGCTCGGCGACATCGTGGTACAATTGACGGCTACTCGGAGACATCAATGTCCTCGCTGTTGGTTGTATACGGCACAGCAGTCTGATCACCTCTGTGGTCGATGTCATGACGTCGTGCGGTGACAGCGATTATGCGCGACCGATCCTACAGTGTCGTATCAACTTCGTATGCAGCCGTCATCACTGTTGCTCCCATCGACTATTTGCCCTCTGACATATGACACGACAACGAGATGTCGGAGTTATCATAGCTATCGAGACTCTCTCGCAGCAATCAAGACGATTTGAGGCTGTAATACAGATGCAAGGACTAATCCCTTGAGGTATATGAAGGCTCTCGTTACTCCCACAGGTCGGAAGTATGCCTGTACGAATTCCAGTCCGAGCAAACGATCTGGCTGATCCCAGTTGTGATTCCCGACTACCCCGGGACTATTGAAGAGGAAGGTTTCTATGGGAGCTTCTAGATGTGTGCCCCCCTTCTCTTTGTACCACACGAAATCGGAAGACTCCTCGACTCAAGAGTGTACCGTAAGGTTTGCGTTGAACGACGAGTCAGCTGGAATCAGGTCAACACTATCCGACTATACGCCAGGTAGGGTCATCTTGAGATGCAGTCCGTCCGTCAAAGGCATAGGCCATCTTAGTCATCAAAGGGATATGACCGAAGCGAGATTCGATCGATCGTGGATCATCTTGCGAAAGGCAGGCACCCGTTTCAATCAGGCACAAGTTGGTGCGTAAATTTGCCTTTGTCTGCGGATAGGACGCGGAGAGATGACGTATCAGATCATTCAACCGGAAATTCAGGAAACGGTGCGGCGTCGGGGTGTTATGGGACCAGTTGTCTGGAATCCGATACTTGCTACAAACTGGCATCTAGATCGCCTTCGAATTCTCCGCTTCCCCCGGCTCTTTCAACGATATCAATACACATCCGCATCAAGGAAGCGTCCGTCATGAGGATAGATTACTCTCCATCCTGAGATACCTTCCCCTGACGCGAATCCTTTATACATGCCTTCAGCTACCTCGTACCCAATTTCACCCTGCGGTGAACCCGACGGCGTAGGCCTTCCAGACCGTCACGGATCTCCAAACGGTTACGGGTCTCCGGACGGATACGGGCGTCCCGACGGGCACGGGTATCCAGATGGTCACGGATCTGTAGACGGTCACGAATCACCAAACGGCCACAGATCTTTAGCCGGTCACGAAGGTTCAGACGGTGACTCAGATTCTCCAGCCCTCGCCGGTATTTCGTCGTCTACGAAGCGCCCTCACCGACATTCTTCTCCCGAAACATTTCCCCCACACCCCAGGAGCATCGGACTTCGAGGATCGCCCACACCCATCCCTCCATTCTCATCCTCCTCGCAACCAAACAAGCATCGCCTTGATCCCCCTCTCTCACAGAAGATCTCACCTGCCTCCGAAGCCTATCCTGCGAGAACCCCAAGGTCCAATTCAGGGTCTGGTCAATCCGGCGAGGACACACTCACACTGCGACGTCGTGAAGCGAATCGCCTGGCGGCTCAGCGCTTCAGAAGTCGAAAGAAGGGATATCAGGATAGTTTGGAGGAGAGAGTGCGACAATTGGAGGATGAGAGGGATGCCCTGCTCCATCGTTTGGGAGAAGTGCCGGGACCTTCATCACGGGGTACACTAGGGATCGGATTCGATGAGGATGCTTACGACCCGCCTGGTCCTCAACATACTCGCCCCATGGCGGCCTCGCCTACATCTCGAACCGTCCCGCAATCTCATTTCTCAGCTCGTTCAGCCTCGCCTGAGCGACTCGAGTTGTCCATTGATAACGATATCCGTACGGCGGCCCTGGAAGCTGCGAATCGGAAACTGCAAGATAAGCTGCGACGAATCGCTGACGAAAATGAGAGGATGGGTGCCGAGATTGAGCGGTGGCAGAGATGGGAAAGGGATCAGCGGGAATGTCAGCCTTGGAAGTACGCTTTCCGCGAGAGCGATCAAAGGGTGAGTCGTGGAGCATTTCATTCCTGAGTAAATAGTGATGGTTCTGGGATCAGACACCAAGCGCTCAGCGTCCAGACACACCGATGACCTCTGATGCCCTACGTGGACAAGACACTTGTTTCGACTCCTCACGCTTCTCGGCTTCTCTGGCGACTCCAGCTTCGCACTCGCCACTACAGTCAACAAAGCCCCAACTCCAGTATCATCGTCCTGCGTCCCCAGGCATCCATTTACCTCCCTTACGCCTCCCCTCCTTCCATAGAGCGATTTCTGTGGATGGTCACACCTCAAGCTCGGTTCGGACTAGAATCCGGCCTCGACCAATGCTTGATCAGCCGATACCTGCGCCATCTCCTTCGTCCAGTCGACAAGCACCAATGGTAGATGGAGGTCGGTCAATGAGATAGCAATCGGTTGCCGTGGGAGGCAATTTTTCGCCTTTGCACACCCCTTTGTCCAGATTTCGGTTCACTCGAAAAGATAGGAGAGGACAAGTACTTTAATTTAGCATTTAGTGGAAGAGCATGTAGGGTTTGATACATCAAGTTATAGTGACAGATGAACAGACAGCGAAAACACATGCTGTCACATCCTGACACGTTCTCGTCTCCCGCATGCTCTTCCATGTTCATTTCTGTGCTGAAGTGACTGGTCAAGAATAGCTGTTAGAGGATCTGAACCAGAATGCATTGCGTTTGGGTGCTATACGACGAGTCTTAACACGAACAGAAAGGGCTGATTCGCCCAGACCAAATGTCTGCTCTTTCGGCGGGGAGTCATTCGCATCGCACACGCCGCTAATGAGTGTCTGCTCATTTACTCCGGGAGTCCAATATTCGGCCTGATCAAGCCTCATGAAGCCCGTATAAAGCCCTAACGAAGCCGAATGAGCGGAAGTCTACTCCGATGTGCGCAGGCGACCTAAGGCGAAACAAAGCTTTCGGGTTGCGGCTAAGCCTGAGCTGCTCAAATGACCGCTGAACAAGACAAGCTGAGATCAATGAGAAAAACGCTTGAATTTTCAAACACGCCTTGGAATGGATTTAGGCGTGCTATGGCAGTCGTCGTTCGCCCGTTTGCTAGACCGGGGATGCGTCACAAGGAAAAAGTCTTGTTGTTTTCCCCACTTCTTGTTCGATTTTATTCTAAATACGCCATAGCAGTCTTTGTTGACCTTGTGAGCATCGTTGAGAGGGAAGATTCAAGGGAGATCACTTACTTTGGCACGAAGACAACATGGCGATATTCAATCGAAAGGCAAAGGACAAGGCTCACGACGGGGATGCGGCGCCGACTTCGAAAGAGAAGGTCAAATTCTCCAAACGTCCAGCGAGTCAGTCTGGTCATCCTCTACCATCACAAACATGCTAACTTTCACCATTAAGATACCGCGTTCAAGCAGCAACGGCTCAAGGCTTGGCAACCCATTCTTACGCCCAAAGCCGTTCTCCCCACCCTATTCCTTATCGGCATCCTCTTCGCACCCATAGGTGCTCTCATCGTTTGGGGGAGCGGCAAGGTGACGACCATCACTCTTGATTACACACAGTGCGACGCCAGTGCGCCGACAGATGGGACCCCGCATCCAATGCCGAGTGATAGCTATGGATGTCAGTCTTCCTTATTCCATGTCTCGGTATCCTGTATACTTGAAGTGTCGTCTAATTATGTACAGACGACCTCAAGACATCTTCCCCAGTCTACAAGTCTTCCATCGCTGCTCCCACCTGGGCATTCAGCAATGACACAACGCGCCCCGTCGGTCAGCAAGCACAGTGTGAGATTGTGTTTGAAGTGCCATACGATCTCGGTGGGTTTCTTACAAAGAGCCTTCCTCGCGATCGGCTCACTGGCACACAGGACCAGGAGTGTTCATGTATTACACGCTCACCAACTAGTAGGTCGGATTTACCGGATGAACATGATTTAAGGCTTCTTCTTTAGCTACCAAAACCATCGACGATACGTTCATAGCTTTGACAGCAGTCAGCTCAAGGGTGACTACCGCTCCGCGTACGTGTCTTCAAGCCTCGCGCATCTACTTACTGATGAAAGCTGTCACTAGTTCTGATCTTGACAGCGGAGACTGTAAACCAATCACATCTCAGAACAACAAGCCTTACTATCCCTGCGGCCTGATCGCCAACAGCCTGTTCAATGGTGAGTAGCCGCTTCGCTTCCTTTGGCGATGTCTGCTGAATGATTACAACGTCAGATTCGTATAACTCCGTCGTCCTTCTCAATTCTCAAAGTACGAGTCCTAACCTGGGGTTTATCGCTATGTCTAATTGCCATCATAGACGGCGCACAGAATCAGACGTACAATTTCACCGAAGCTGGTATCGCTTGGGGCGGCATAGCAAAGAATTATGTCAATTCTCCGAATTACGCGTCGACCTCAGACGCCATTCCTCCCCCCAACTGGGCTCTGATGTACCCGGACGGCTACACCAATCAGACGGGTTTCCCCAATCTGAGGACAAACGAGCACTTTCAAGTCTGGATGCGGGTGGCGGCATTGCCAACCTTTCGGAAGCTGTGGGCGCGAAACGATCAGGAGGTCATGACGAGCGGCATGTACAGAGTAGTCGCCAATATGAGTGAGCAGCTTCAATCCTCTAATCCTCTGACCGATTGCTCACGACAGATTGAAAGATTATCCCGTCAAGCAGTTCTCTGGAACTAAATCAATCGTCATCTCGACTGTTTCATGGATCGGGGGCAAGCAACCTTTCCTCGGATGGGCTTATATCGCCGCAGCGGTCCTTTGCGTTGTACTTGCTGGTGCGGGGCTCATTAGACATCTCATCCGGCCCAGAAAACTGGGAGACATGAACTGTGAGGTCTGGTACGCCTGGTAGAAACATCGCTGACGATAGACGAAACCAGTGCTGTCCTGGAATCAACCGTCACAGGCCGGCGGTCGATAGGAGTATGATTGGCTATCAGGCACGAGATTGCGTTTGGATGGGTTCTCAGCCATGCGATGGTGTGATCCGATGGTCATGTACGTGTTGATATCGACAGCTTACTCGTGCTGCTCACCTTCACCGGTCGCAACGTAAATCGTCGACTCGTTTTTACACCTCTTCAGTGCAACTCGGCCTTTGGTCATCAATCACACACAGATCTGGGGGTAGCCCCGTCATCACGCACAGACCTCTGATGAAGGGTTCCGTATCTGCAGGGTCCCGTCACCACGTGCTTGGCGAACTCTTTGTTTCTTGCTTTCTCATCATTCCTTCTCTCCTCTCTCTCCCCTTTCTCATTATCCCTTACCGCCCCAGTCGCTAATGATGTCCTGCTCTGGCTTTTCGTTCTTCGTTCTCGAGGGCAGTCGTACCGCCAAGATCATAAGTATCGTGATTTCGGTCATCCTGCAAGAGATGCAGCAGTCCCATCCCTCCGGTCGCCCTTCACATGTTCCATCTCGCCCTACTAGCGAGGCCTCAAAAGGGACGAGTCCATCAAGCACGTGTCTTCCAACGAGTACGTGAAGGCGACGGTTCAGTGGACAAGGCGGTCGAGGATGGGGCCCTCAACCAGTCAGGAAACAAAACCCCGTAACCAAGATGAGGAACTGGAGCCGCAGCGTCAGGTATGCGTCCCTTTCACCTGCAAAGTCTGTCGTTTGATCGACGTTGTCTACAGACGCTGCACTCCTGCTTGAAAGACATTTCTCACCGCTTCTATAAAACTTCTATCTGCCAGGTTAGGCAGGACGCTCACAGTGGGAAATGATCGCTCAATATTCTGTCTCAGTATTACGACGGTTACGGCTTAGAACCCGAGTCTCCTGTCCATATCAAAGAGATTACAGGTCAGTCACCTAATTGCGGAGGCGGCGCTTCGTCAGACTGATCATCACTGGATAGAATCGCTCATCCTGATGATCCTCAACGGGAAACGCTCAGGTCGAAGGGTATTGCCAAGGGAAAGCAAGACCGTCGCTGTACAGTACGTCGCACTTCGCCCGTCAAGCCCATCTTGATGCAACACAGCATTATGACGAGTCAGGTAATCCCGTCGGTCAGGGCTGTGCGAAAATCCATCACTGCTCGTAAGCGGAAGCCTCATACTCCTGAGAACGCTCACTGACATATAGGCAGTGGCATCCATGGCAAAGCAAGTGGCTCACTATGAGCAAGCAAAAAGAGAGCATCAATCAAAGGGCAGTCAAATGCAAAGTTCATCGTCCCCGGCATGACCCTGTCTTCCTGACTGACGACCGTTTAGTCGTATACGCCGCAAGGTGAGCCGATGTCGGGAGGCTGTCGGGTGCACGAGGACGGCATCGGCAATTGCCCGTGAGTGCGCCGATACACCTGAAAGGACGCTGATGGCCATGACAGCGCCGTACATCCCGACTCGCCGGGCTGGAATAGCGCCATTAATCTAATACCGTCACTAGAATCGGCAGCCTGGTATTGGGAACCGCCGCAAGGTGACACCAAATTCCCTCGGTCAAACACCTTCTGCGCCCCTCGCAACATCACGTCGCCCATCCGAGATCGCGACAATCGGATTCTCCCGTCAACGACAAATGGCAATCGGTTTCCGCACACGCCATCACTAGGCGAACCAGAGGTGTCCCTGTTGAGGCGCCTGGGACCGCTGCATACTACTCAGTGCGCAAGGTTGACTTCGAGGATCGAAGGACGCGAAGTATCAACGCCATTCTCCGTTGTCCCTGGCAAGAATGATGGCCAAGGCGTCACAGGATATCAAATCTCGTCGAGGCCCATGGAGATTCACATCTCAACTTTCAGCATCGGGACATATCACAAGAAATCAGCAGAATTCCGAAGCCGGCCATTCGCGTCCTCTTCTGCATCCTCGAGGGGGATTCTCGACCGTTCTGCAGCTGACGAGCACTCTACCGGCCACATTGTGGGGGACGTCGAAAACAGTAAACTTCATGGTGATGGCCTTAGCGAGGCGAGATCAATCGGGCCTCTCTCAGATTGGGTCAGGTAAGTCGGGCTACGTGTTTGCCATGGCTTATCCCTGCGGCTCCGTACTGGCTGCGATATCAGCAGACCAGCGATTATCGCTTTTTATCGCTTGTCCGCACCGATCTCGAGTAACACACTCACCAATTTGGGCATCATGGGAGCCCGGGATCGAGGCATCTTGTGCTAGACATACGACGAAGATCAGGGTGCTGCGGGATCAGATTGATGTCGTTAGGAAGGCGCACTCAACGAGGATCAAACGATTACCAGATGAAAGGGTCGATGAAAGGGTCGATGAAAGGGTCGATGAAAGGGTCGATGAAAGGGTCGGCGAGGACAAGCTTCATCACTGAATCGAGCGAGACATCCTAAAGGAGGTGGAGCAGATGATCGACGAGGCGAGTCACAGCGCTGCGGACCACACCGTCATCTGAATCCCCGTTTAGAGCTCGAAACATAACGGCGATGCGCTTCGACGTCTGCGCGAAGCTTGTAAGACTTGGAGTGTCAACATCATCAACTCCTTTCACATGATCGCTCATTTCTGCAATGGATCGCCTGCCCCCCAACGATGTTTTCGCTACGGACGAGCTGTCCACAGTAAAATCAGCAGCCGCCTTCCTGCTCAAGGTTCGAGATGGCAAAAACCTCAATCCAGTGGGACTCCCCTTACGGTCCTCGTGATCTGCCTTCCCCAGGTCGTCCGCGCTTTTACGGCACAAATTATCGAGGAGACCGAGCATGAGTATCCTTCTCATTCTTTCCCATGTATGTGGCTTTACAGAGAATTTTGTTCGATTGCTCCATATTCCCTTCTGTGCCATTGTTTAAAAGTGGACCCATATTTTCTGACTTTGAGGACTCAGCAGACACGTATGCACTCTGCGGATCGTCGCAGCACCGTTTTTTATGATATGACACTGAGCCAGAAATACAACAGACAATGGGCAGAGAGACGGCTATGTTAGTACCACATGGATATGCTCCATCCCGGCTGGTTTCCCTCTGCACGCATGGCATGCCACCACCCTGGTGGTAACACGAGCATGTCTCCAGGCTGTAGCACGCCTTCGAGACTGTCTGGCCAAACTCGCTCGAAGAACTCCGGATACTTGGGGAGCAGTTGGCGGAAATCATCGATCGGACGCAGGATAGGTATGGTAGATGTGTTGGTCATATATCGCTGGGCCAAGTCGGACGTCTCATCTTCCGATCCAGTATCGCTTGCCGCTTCGCCAGAGTACGCGTACATGTCAGGACCGGCAGCAGGAGGAGCCAGCCAGACACGCTTCTGACCCAGGACCTGCGCGTAGCAATTGTAGTACGGGTCCTAGGGTTCGGTCGGCCGTGTCCATCATAAAGCAAGTGCCATTTCGTGGAGACTTACTGTATGAGCAGGGCTAACAATCTCCTTCCTTCCGCTACCAACCCACACATTGATGACGATACCGTCCTTGGTTTCCGGAGGGCGGTAAGAAGGTATGGCGTCGGTGGGTGGCGGATTCGACCAAACAAAGTCCGGCAAGGAGATGTCTCGCTCGAGACCAGGGAATTGGCTCAGCAGTGGATGTTGTGCTAAATACAGAGGTGATAGCTCTGTCCCCGGCGGCTCCTCATTCTCGGGAGTCAAGTCGTATCCAGCGCGAGCCAGGAAATTTCGAAACGGGATGATCCCCTGTCCCCAACCTACATCATCGTAGGCACTTCCAACCTCGACTGGGACCACCCTACCCTCCCCCACTAGGTCAAGAAGATAGTCCGGAGACCGCCAGCGTTCGATGGCTGGCCAAGGAGGACAGGGTGAATCGGACGAGTGCAGATATTGTCGGAGGATGAAGGGACGATCCCGATGATCTCGCAGGTAGTCTGATACCGATAAAGTAGAGGCCAGGTTGACAATGGGTGAAGGTGCAAACTTGAGCTCGTCGTTGATATCCGATGGCTGGCTCACTGAGGTCTTCCGCTTCTTGACATGTCGGTCAGGGGACCGATGATGACGTGGAGACCGACGTCGCGGTAGACCTTTCCGCTGTATCTCACCGATCAAAAGCTGTATCCACTCTGCTCGATCATGGCCCAAAGCTCCGGCGACGATGATAGCCATGTCGAGTCGGCGGATGGCGTTCAACCAGAAAGTTTGAGCTGGGAAGGTCCCACTAGAAGTTGTAGCGAGATCTAAAGCGCTGTGCATAATCGAGACATCGGTGTAGAGTCGTAACCATCTGTTTTCAACCAGGTGGAAAGGGATGGCATTGATTTGATCATTGGCGAGATGCCAAGCCGTTGAAAGTGCCGTTCTGTGATCTGCAATCGAGTATGGGTGATCGGACCGTCCTGGTGTCGTGGTCGAACGAGGGGCGACGAGATTCGATAGGAAAGAGGATGCTGTGGTCAGGATGTTCAAGATCGCTGGTCCACATGCGGCAATATCTGAGGTCAAGATCAATCTCTCTACTCTACAGACGAGATTCGCTATGACCGACCTGCCGTCTCCTGAAGGGTATCACAGTGAAAATCACCATCCAGCCGCTCAACTACTTCTATGATGGATTGGCTTATTAGCGGTCGATGAGGTTGCATCGGCTTTCAGGATGGCGGAATTGGGAGGAACAGGGGCTGATGGATGACATCTCAATTTTGTTCAAAGGTGGTACCGAAATCGGTCAGCGTCAATTCGTCCCCCCGGAACCAGATCGAAACTGGCAGTCTATTCACATGACATTTGGGCAGAACCGATTTCAGCCCGCAAACAAGCGGATGATCAAGTATAAGGTAGAGCAGATGAATCTGAAGACTGCCATTCCGGCCACAAAGACTGAGATCCCGACTCAGCGGAAGGATTCCAAGGGGGTGGGGAATTCACTCACTAAGAATGATCAACATGTAAATTGCGGTTCGACTGTTGCCACCCCCACTGAAGGTCGACGATGTATCTCCTCCGGACAGAATGACACTTGCGAGCAAGGCATTAGACAGTGACCACAGGAGAAGCAACTGATGTACAGTCAGCCGGCGCGTTCGAGCCTGACGGTCTCGAAACTCACGTTTGTTCTGAAGTTTGCCTGGAGCCGGAGTTCCGATCAGTACGAAGAAACGACTGCTGTGGAGAGCTCCTTCGCGACGCACATAGATATCTTTCTGGTGTTGTTCACTAATCTGATTCTTTGGAGGTATCTCATCGGCATCGACTATCGCCCGCTTGAGCCGAATGTTGTCCAGAGCATCTTGATAGGCGATGTCGATATCTTGCTGCGCTGATACCAGCTCAACCTCGACGTGTTTGCCGACACCTTGGATGAAGCCTAGATCGACGGCTTGTGCAGAGTCGGAGCCTTTCGTGCCCCATGAGAGATCATGTCTGATTATACCCTCAGCTTCTGGGAGAGATGAAGTAATGTCTCTCACAGGTTAGAGTACGCGTACTAAGTAAGCCAAGCAGCCTGTCATTAGATCTTTCTGCGGCGATTGAAGTTTATTCAACGCACGACGTTTAACTGGTCAAATAAACGATAATCAGTCAAGAAACCTCTTCAGGCCATATAGACAGACTTACGACGTTGATGTAAGCTGAAAGCGACAAAGGTCAACCAACCCCTGCCGCTTGACAAGCCGCACACTTACTTGGGGAGAACAGTATATACTGTGCGAAACAAGTCACGAGGTGCCTGTGGCAGACTCAGCGGCGCAGGGATGTAAGAATGGATGAAATGCCACAAACCACGGATCCAGGGCCAAGACGCTTGAGACGATGAAGACACCATAAGTCGATATGAGGGACACCACCATCCGGGCAAAGATCGGAGTTCCGAGATTGTTGACCGCCTGGATCGTGCATAGAATGGCACAGACAAGCATGCTGAAACGTTATTGCCTGACCTGGTCCGTCCGAGCGTACTCACTAGGTCGTGAGGAGAGCGAAAATATAAATTGTCGCTTTGTACTTCCATGGGGACCTATGAAGTGATTAGAAGATTATCTCGCTAGATCAACCCAACTCACCCTTGCGGCCTATTGCCCATGCCGAAGATGAAACAAGCAACGAGCGCGCCGATGTATCCATACTGAGCAGTAGTATTAGCGGGAACCGAAACCAAGGAGGTACGAACCTGTGCGATGCGATTGAGGACATTTATGTGTGGAATGTTAAACGCACTACCTTCGAGGGAACTCGTGAGGATGACCTGGCCGTCATCAATGATGAGTATCAAGAGCTGCGTAAAGCAAAGACTGACGAAGAAGATGTAGAAGTTGGCCAGCGCAAACCAAGCGAATAGGAGGTTTAATGCGCTATAGGTGGACTCGACCATCAGGACCATCTTGCGCATCAGGGAGTGATCCGATCGCCATATTTGGGCGACGTGTATCAATGAGTAGACCTGGACAAAAAGTACTCATGAGCGCGATACTTCGGGATGATATTTCGCGTACGGCAGCGAAGAAGGATCCGTTCAGCCACCTTCAATCTCTTCAGCGAATGAAACACGCCATGAAAGTCAAGATCATCTTACCGACGTCGCTGAGCGATGAACTCGGGGATGGTTTCAGGACAGTCCGTTTCGCCTACCGCAGATTTGACGAATTTGAGAACCCAGTTGGCCTTGGATTTTGCCCTAATATGTCGGCTTAAGTGATGGCATTATAAAACCCTGCTCAGACATACACGATCTCGAAGCATAAAATTCGATCTTCCGCGAGATACTAAGCATCGGCTTCAGCGGCCGCAGCGGTCCTGATATCTGAAGCTGTACTCACCCTTTAAAACGTTTGTACAGATTTAGAGATAACTGACAGCATCCCTCACCTGGAGACTCACATATTCGCAGTAAAAGTATCCGCCTTCCCGGTATTCAACTGCTCGCCTTGAAAGTACGAAGCCAAGGGACCTCTGCCGTCTGTGCTGTTCTGTAAGGCAATCCACTGAAAGCAGTGTAAGCCAAGGGCCTATCATCATGCTTCAAGCTTACTCGATATGCAGAAAATGCCCCAGGCAAGACGGTGCAGTATCCGAATAGACTCTCCATCGGCTTGTCCAAGATGTTTGACATTTTGTACTCGAAGCATTGGGCCGCGACTGAATGCTGAGTCAGCCCAAACATCGCGGAAAAGAGTTGCCTCACCCAATGGGTTCAGTAAACTTCTCCAGGTTTTGCCTTTGAAAGTCGCGATCTCCCCACAAGCTCCACCGACATTGGAGTTCAAGTCGAATGCCTTCCATAGGTAATATAAGGACTTCGGTGCAGGTCGAGTACCGACATCCAGCAGCACACAAATGTTTGGCTTTCCCCGAGGCGTCAGTCCTCCTTTGAAGCTCTGGGCTAACTTACCGAAAGAAGCGGCGCGAAAGCGTTGAAGAACCATCGATGGGAATTGATTTTTCTTGCCTATCCGCTTGTCAGTTCGTCGATGCAGTGGCATATTTGCCAACCGTACATTTTTCTCTTTCATGCAAAGGATAACTTGACAGGGCACGATGCCCTTATCAGGATACTTGAAGTGAAGATCGGCATCAAGCGCGAAACTCGTCGTGTACTCAAAGACGTGGGCGGTGACGGGGCGGTCTTTGACCATGTTTGTCATGGCGCCTTTCGCACATCAGCACGATACCGACAGGGTGACAGGTCGACTACACACCCTCCTGGTACACCCCAAGCGCTGCTAGACAGTCGAGGACGCGAGGATTGACGGCGTCACGACCATCAGCTACGATAAATACGACGACCTGTCACAAGACACGGAGACAAAACTCAGTATGCCCGTGCAACTTATCAAGCTTCCTTGAGGAACTCACCTTCTGCCACCCGTCCCGACCCCATACACGAGAATTCTTTCTGCCACAAAGATGCGCGATGTTTTTCATGACGCCGTACAAGGTCCGGCAGAAGAGCTCGGCATTCTCATTATACATGGTAATGACGATGAACAGCTCGGTTTGACGAGGTGGATCAAACGAGTTCTGCCGAAGGCGAAGCCCAGATGTGGGAAACCCGTCAGGGTCAGTCGTTACAGCGGTATATCTGGTCTCATCAGTGGAATAGCAGAGAAGATATCTTGAGAGGGCCGCTCTCACCTTGTGCTTTTCTGTTCCTCAACTCCCTTAACAGGCAGGAATTGTGCCAATCGCGTTGGAATAGGCATGTCCACGGCGAAGAAACCATTCTCGTCCAATGTTGCAGTCTGCTTGATCCTTCTATGACCTGCAGCGTTGTGAGTCCTGCGGCAAACGCGGCCGCTTGGGGCAGGTCCGAAGTGTTGAGTAGCTGAGACCCCTAGTTCTCCCTCGACCACGCTCAACGACCGAGAATCCGTCGTCGATGTGGTGTGGCCTCGAATGTGAATCGCTGGAAGGCCGGAAACCGGGAGGCGTGTCACACCAAATGGCGGTAGGGGTTGGTCAATCTCGTCGACAGCCCCCATGAGTCCCAAAGATGACAGTTTCTCACTCCAGCCTCGTTCGCCTACCACTTGATGTGTCGATTCGTTTCCTGACCTCCAGACCTCCTGCTCAGACATCAGTGCCTTTTCGACGTCCTTGACGGCATCGTCAGCATATTCGTCGCCATATCCGTCATTGAAGCTGTCATCGATGGGCGAAGGCGACCTCGACTTGTCTGTATGGAACCTCGCATTCTTTTCCGAGGCAAAGCGCACGGTGGATGATTGGGTGAACCCGACAGTCAGATCAGGATGATTACTGTCAGGGGGAGGAAGGTAGACCGGCAGTGGTTGGCGAAAGGACGGTTGTGGTGGAGAAGCGAAGGCGTTGTCATTCTCCGGTGGAGGCTCACCCCTTGAACGTGCTAGTGCAGCTTCGAAAAATGGCAGGCGTGGAGGAGGTCCGAGCTCGGACGAAGATGGGCCAGTCAAGTTGAGGCTAGGAGCATTTACACCATTTGACGGAGGTGAGATATGCTGAAATTGTTGATAGACCGGCGTCGATGGAAAACTTGGTCCTGATGGTCCGTACGCGAGATTTCTGCTATCTCGGAAAGGATCGGCTGGCACGTGATCTGACACTTGAGAGCCTTGGAGATGAGCGTAAGGTGGTGCTGGTGACGGGTCTCGGGATTCTGGCAGACTGTAGCGTGGATGGACCGTCGATTGCGCTGCTGCCGCCGAGGTGAAGAGTCGGATTGTGGATGACTGTGCCGGAGCAGGCTTCCGTGATGATACGGGCATGGTTAGGGAGACACTTGAATTGTCGGGGATGTGCGAGACTGAGGTATTGACTATATACAATGGTGGGTCAAGGATGCTGTTCTGATCATCGAGATAATGCTGATTGGGCTGGGCTGGCGTGTTTGTTTCGTCAGGGAAAAAGACAGTCTCGTAGTCTCGTGATGTCAAATTACGTGGACTTTCAAATATCAATTTTATCCTCCAAATGCGAGAAGCTCCAACAACCTGATCACGTTCTCGATCGTATTGCCAACGTGATGGCAAGAGTCATAGCTTCCCAACACCCTGGGGATCAAATCTCGGTAGGCTCACAGCAAGGATCACTCACTTTCACTTAAAGGCGTTCTCTAACAGATCATCCCAGCCTGTGCATTCCTTTCCTTTCCTCCCTTCCCTTCCTCCCCAGTCAATGTAAACCTGACGCCATTATCCGATTGGAAAGCATCCGGCGTATGGATCGTAGCGAGTAATGGGAGGAGCGAGGAGCGCGAAGCACCTGTAGCAGCACATTCCGACCAAGAGTCCTCTGGTGCTGCCTGTCCTCTTCCCCATGATGCCCATGGTGTCCCCCTCACAATCCTCGATTCTAGCACGCCCGAGGGCGATATATTGGCGCTGGAAGCCAAAGCCAAAGCTAAGAAGTCGATGAAGCTGGCGAACAGCAAGCTTGTTGTCAGGGTGGAAAAGGAAGATTGCTGGAAGATCGGTGAGGAGGGTGTGGACTGGGATGAGCCGAACGGTACAAGTCGATCAAGTTTTGACATGTAAGTCGCGTTCGTCGTCGATGCATGCTGAGCTAATGGGTCTTCTATCAGTTCAATCCCGCCTTTCACGAGGCGTGAGTGTCTTCTCTTCCTCAGATGAAGCGTACTCACGCTCTCGACCCGCGTCAGTACTATCTGCAACCAACGATTTCTACCATTCGAGGCTCGAGGAATTTCAATTCAAGAGGTCAAAGTGTTTGTTCGATCTCGTGCGTCGCGAGCATTACAATACTGTGAGGCTGATTGGGTTCTCTCCCCATCGATCCTCTTTGGCATTGATCATTCCGTTTGAACGCGATGTGCTTAGATGAGAAACGCGTTTGGCCTTCGTACAGACTTTGCTGGAAAGCACTGGCCTGGTAATTATCCAGACACCACTCGGAACGGCTCTGAAGAACAAGGCTCTGCAATCCCGGGTCTCAGCGAGGAAACTCCATCCTCATCCTCAGAAACGGGAGAAATCACCTTCAAGCAAGCGGCAGTCACTCCTGACAGCCCAGAAGAGGAAGCTTGTGTTTTATTGACAAAGATGGAGATGAGCGTCAGAGGTTTCTTGGCCCCGGCGAGAAGAGAGGCCGAGGCTGGTTGGTCAGTGTGCACAAGTATGACGGGTCTCTGTACACTTGCTAACGAACTGATATCTAGGGATTTCAAGCCCGCCTTTCATCTCGCACGTGAGCTTCACCGGCATGAGTAGCATGGGATCTGTGTACTAATCCTCTCTTCAATCCAAGAAATCACCGCCGCATTCATGTCATTCGTTCGCCATTACGGAGTCCTCTCTGAGCCTAAACTGCACAATGCTGTCGACACCGCAACGCAGCTAGCTCGCAAAGCGCCTCAGCAGATTATAGATGCCAAGCAGCTCGAAGATGTTCTTTGTGCCGGACATGGCTGGAATCGCGCCGCCTGGACCACTTGGGGATGTACTTTCGGTGGACCGGAAAGGTGCGGACTGGCAAAAGAGCTTCTCCCGTGGGGTCTCTCAGAGCAGTATGACGAGACTCGGGAAGAGGACGACGGCGGCTGGGTCGTGGATCCCGGTATCTTTCTCTTTGACGCTCTTGTTATGGTCTAAATCTTTCCTTACAGTCATCGACAATCGTCCGATGGCCTCGACCGCAAACGGAGGTGATTGAAAGACCTGCTGCCCCCGTCATGCATTGCGCTGAACAGAGCAGTCCGCCCTTACCTGACTGCACTAGCCTACCCCTTGTCTGTAGACGAGGTCACACTCCTGCAATACCTACCATACGCCAGGCGCCGTATCTCTGCCGTTCTTCCCCCACTTCCCCCATCCCCAAATCGTTCAACATATGCTCACAAACTACATCGTATCGTCACTGTCCCGGCTCCATCTACGTCAGAGGAGAAATGGAGGGTGTACAGCCGGCAATTTGACGGTAACAGCGCAGAAGAAGACGATAATCAATCAGGTATTTACGAGGACGATGCTCGTCGATTCGAGGCGGAAGACGCGACTGTGAAGGAGCCTGAAGAGCTGGTCATTTGGGTTGAAGGGGAGATATCAGACAGCCAGATGGACTTGAAGAGATTCGTTGGCATTGGGCTCCAGGGGCGATGGGCAATGATGGGGACGGGCAGCGCTGGTGAAGGGGCAAACCAATGGTGGTCCTTTGAGGCCAAGGATTGTAAGTCCCTCGTTTTCAATCACATCATCGCAGTTGACTCGAAGACAGCCGTTCTGCCTGCTTTTTGGCAGTCCGAGTCAATCAGAAGTGGAGATGCCAACCTCGCGTGAAACTTGTGGGAAGTGTATGACTCCACACGATGCTCATCCTAGTTGTGATGAGAGCTCGTCTGTACGGGACGATGCAATGTACGCGAAACATGCCACAAAGTACAGGTAGCTTCAACATGCAGCACGTCTTGAGGACGAGGCTAGGCACTCGTCTTTCCTTGCTTTGACTGACATCTTCCTTGGCTTGGCGCCAGCAAGTCTGGCCATCTTAAGCGATGACGATAGATCAGATTAGGCAAATCGCAAAATGCAGACCTAGAATTGAGCACGGACATGACTATCTTGAGTGAACATCTCTTTCGAAAATATACTTCTCTCTTCGTCATGTGTGACTCCGGGCTCTCCTGCTATGAAATGCTGTCGCATTTATGAGAAACACAAGGCGCACGGTCACACTACCGCAGATTGCTTTGTGCGTAAACGTCTTGAGAAGGAGAAGGCACAGGGACGAGTGGCGGATGAGACAATCCCAACCGACAATACCGTTGCAAATGCAAATTAGTCGTCCGACAGCAGTGCATTCAATGGAAATGCGAATTTTGTTTAGACTATTGAATATTGACGAAATGCATAAGGAGGAAAATATGAAACATCAAACTAATTTTGAAAAGCGGCAGCGTGACTGCGCAGGCGGTCACGTGACCGGAAGACGAGATCGCCTTATCCTGACACTCCCACTCGATCCGATCTTGTCACGAAAGATGTCGAGGTATTCATGATGTTGACTTGGGACTTGGCTAAGAAGCTCCTTCGTTTCCTTCTCGTACTCGTCGGTATCGAGAGGCTCGATGAACTGGGGCTCGGTAGGTTGAT
>JAABUW010001158.1_pt1 | contig 46293 bp, 42 predicted proteins | sample 5560081 | NCBI WGS metagenome assembly JAABUW01 (sample SAMN10711882, study PRJNA513363) | rock metagenome | isolation source: Antarctica rocks | place: Antarctica: Victoria Land, Knobhead sud | reverse complement strand
GCAGCCCCGGCGAGAATCGCAGCCCCGGCAAAGAAGGCCCGAACGGCGGTTATCCAGGTAAGTACGCCGTCAATCCTTTGCATGGACCGGCAGCTATACACGTTAACCTAACATTTCAAGACATAGATGAACTTACGCCAACGAACGTCAATAAACCTTTTGCGAGGATTTATACCTCAAGAAGCCTGATCAATGTTTTGCCGCAACTCCAAAAGATCGGCCCAAAGACTGCGCTTGGCTGCTGCCGAACGCATCCAATGGTCCTGCGGTGGCAGCGCCAACGCCTGTGCCGGGGACTCCGCGCCTTCGATCGGCACGGGCAGCCAGCGTCCGCGCAGGCGCCTGACCCCCTCGGTAGCGCCTGCAAGTGCCTTGGCCGGCCCGGCACCGACCAGCAAAATGCGACGCGGTTGGGCGAGGGCCAGCAGGCGGAGTAGGAAGGGCAGGCAGGCCTGTATCTCGGCGTCGTTCGGCGCACGGCTCCCCGGTGGCCGCCAGGGCACGAGGTGGGTCAGCAGCACCGCCGAGCGGTCCAGCCCGATGCTGCCCAGCACCTGGTCCAGCATTTGCCCGGGCGGGCCGGAAAAGGCGGCGCCGGTACGGTCGTCCTCCGCCCCTGGCGCCTCCGCGACCAGGACCAGCCCGGCGGCCGGATTGCCGGATGGACGCACGGTGCTGGTTGCGGTCGCGCGCAGCGGGCAGCCCTCGAACCCGTCGAGAGCGGCATGCAGCGCGTCGAGCGTCGCCGCCGCCGCCGCCAGCGCACATGCCTGCGATGCGACCGCCGCCCCGCCTATGGGCGGTCTGAGGGAAGCACCGGCGGGCCGCGGGGATAGTTGCGCCGGCCCCGGGTTGAAAGCAGCGGCAACCGCCGGCAACGGGGCGAAGCGGTCCACCGGGACATCCGCCAGCGCCTCGTCGGCCCCCCACTCCACCAGGAGACGCAGTGCAGCGAGGTCATCCATTACCGCGCCGCCCAAGATGCAGCGTCAGGAAGGGATGGGGTGTGCGCCGCCTCTCGGTGTGACATAGTTCCGAAAATGTGGCGGTCCCAGGTTTTGCACAACCCGCAGGCGACCCCATCTCCCCGTTAGGCGGCATCAGCCGCAGGCAGCGATGCTGTGCAACAACAACCCTGCTGCCTCAACGGGAGCAACGGGGATGGAGGACTGGATGACCGAGGACGCTGCCCCGCGCGAAGCAATGGAGTTCGATGTGGTCGTGGTAGGCGCTGGCCCCGCCGGGCTGGCTGCGGCCATACGCCTGAAGCAACTGGCGCCGGACGCCGGGGTCTGCGTGGTGGAAAAAGGCGGGGAAGTCGGCGCCCATATCCTGTCCGGTGCCGTGATCGAGCCGCGGGCACTTGCCGAGCTTCTGCCCGATTGGGAGGAGCGTGGGGCGCCGCTGAACACGAAGGCAAGCGACGACCGCTTCCTGTTCCTAACGGCGACCCGCGCCTTTAAGCTGCCGACTCCGCCGCAGATGCACAACGACGGCAACTACATCGTGAGCCTAGGCGAAGTCTGCCGCTGGCTGGGCCAGCAGGCGGAGGCGCTGGGGGTGGAGATCTACCCGGGCTTCGCCGCCGCCGAGGTCCTGGTCGAGGACGGCCGGGTCGTCGGTGTCGCCACCGGCGACATGGGCATCGAGAAGTCCGGCGAGCACGGCCCCAACTACCAGCCCGGCATGGAGCTGCGCGCGCCCTACACCCTGTTCGCCGAGGGCTGCCGCGGCTCGCTCACCAAGAAGGTCGCCGACCACTTCAACCTGCGTGAGGGCCGCGACCCGCAAACTTATGCCATCGGCATCAAGGAGCTTTGGGAGATACCTGCCGAAAATCACCGGCCCGGCCTGGTCGAGCACGCCGTCGGCTGGCCGCTGGACAGCCGCACCTACGGAGGCTCCTGGCTATACCATTTCGGCAATAACCTGGTGTCCTACGGCTTCGTCGTCGGCCTCGATTACAGCAACCCCTGGCTGTCACCCTTCGACGAAATGCAGCGCTTTAAGACCCATCCCGCCATACGCAAGCACTTTGAGGGCGGACGGCGCATCAGCTACGGCGCCCGGGCGCTGAGCGAGGGTGGCTTCCAAAGCATCCCCAAGCTGACCTTCCCCGGCGGCGCGCTGGTCGGCGACACCGCCGGATTCCTGAACGTGCCGAAGATCAAGGGCACCCATGCCGCGATGAAGTCCGGGATGCTCGCAGCAGAGGCCGTGGCGGATGCGCTGGCCAATGGCCGCCCTGCGGAGCCTGCGTCCTACGAGGACAGGTTCCGGGCCTCCTGGCTGCACACCGAGCTGCACGGCGCCCGGAACATCCGCCCCGCCTTTGCCAAGCTTGGGCTGTATGGCGGCATTGCCTACTCGGCGCTCGACACTTTCGTGCTGCGCGGCAAGGCGCCCTGGACGTTCCGTCACGCCCATGCGGACTACGAGAGCCTGCGCCCAGCGGCAGCGGCCCCGAAGATCGCTTATCCCAAGCCGGACGGCACCTTGACCTTCGACCGTCTGTCCTCGGTATTCATCAGCAACACCAACCACGAGGAAAATCAGCCGGCTCACCTCCAACTCAAGGACCCCGGCCGGTGGGAGGGCGTGAACTGGGAGCGCTTCGCCAGCCCGGAAAGCCGCTACTGCCCTGCAGGCGTCTACGAGGCCGTGGAAACCGAGGGCGGCCACCACCGCCTGCAGATCAACGCGCAGAACTGCGTCCACTGCAAGACTTGCGACATCAAGGACCCAACCCAGAACATCAACTGGCAGGTGCCGGAAGGTGCCGGCGGTCCCAACTACCCGGCCGGTATGTAGGCGGTGCGCCAGTCCCGCGCTGCCCTGCTCGCCCTGGCCGTCGTGTTCGGGGGCGCCGCAGGTGACTATGGTCCGGACCCGGCGGACGGCACCACCCGCTTCGTCGGCACCGGGGCGTTTGGCGATTACCTGCAGGGCCGGTTCGCGGTCCAGCACGGCGACCTTGCGGTGGCTGCCGACCGGCTGGAAGCTGCGCTGACGCTGGAGCCTGGCCTGCCGGAGCTGACGAACCAGGCGTTTATCGCATCCGTGATGGCGGCGCGGCCCGATGCGGTCCGCATGGCCATAAGCCTGCCGGACAACCCCGTTGCCCGGCTCGTGCTCTCCAACCATGAGGCCAAGGCTGGCAACTGGCGGGCGGCCGCAGGCGGGTTCGACACTTTGCCTGGAGGCAGCTCGCTGGTGGAGGCGCTGCGTCCGTTGCTGGTCGCCTGGGCGCAGTTTGGCGGCGGCCAGCCGGATGCCGCCATTGCGGTCCTACGGACGGCGGTGGACGCCGGGCGCAACCGTCCGGTCCTGACCCTCCACCTCGCACTGGCCGACGACCTCGCGGGCCGTCGGGATGAAGCGACCCGGCTTTATGCCGCCGCCCGTGCGGAGTATGGCGGCCTGAACCTGCGTCTCGCCCAGGTCCTGGCAAGCTGGCAGGTGCGCAGTGGAGATTCCGACGGCGCCGCGGCCCTGGTATCGGATCTGGCCTCGGGCGACGGCGAACTGGCCCTGGCCCGCAGAAACCTGATCCAGCAGGCTGCAGCGCCAGCCGTGCGCAACGCCGCCGATGGGCTGGCCGAGGTCTATCTCGCGATGGCCGCGACGCTGCGCCAGCAGAACGCGAACGACCTGGCCCAGCTCCTATTGCGCTTGTCCCTGGACATGCGCCCGGACTTCGCCCCGGCGCTCATGCTGCTGTCCGACATCCAGGACGTCGGCAAGCTGCCGGAGGCCGCGCTGGACACGCTCGCTGCCGCGTCGCCGTCGGACGCCTTGGCGCCGGTGATGATGCTGCGCCGGGCCAGCCTGCTGGACGAGCTGGACCGGACGGACGAGGCGGCAGCGGTGCTGGAAACCCTGGCTGCCGAGCATCCCGACCGGCCGGAGCCGCTGGCGCAGCTCGGCGACATCCTGCGCCGCCACAGCCGGTTTCCAGAGGCCGTGACGGCGTTCGACCGCGCCGTCGCCCGCGTCGGCACGCCGACCCGCGCCAACTGGCCGCTGTTCTACGAGCGTGGGATTGCGCTGGAGCGGGCGGGGCAGTGGCCGCGGGCAGAGGCGGACTTCCTGTTCGCGCTGGAGTTGTCGCCGGACCAGCCCGGCGTGCTGAACTACCTGGGCTATGCCTGGGCCGACCAGGGCCGCAACGTGGATCGCGCCCGCGCCATGGTCGAGCGCGCGGTGAAGCAGCGCCCGGAGGAGGGGTCCTATGTGGACAGCCTCGGCTGGATCCTGCTGCTGCAGGGCGACAAGGGCGGCGCGCTGCAGCAGTTGGAACGCGCGGTGACGCTGATGCCGGGCGACGCGACGATCAACGGCCACCTCGGTGACGCCCTGGAGGCCGTGGGCCGCAAGCGGGAGGCCGCGTTCCAATGGCGCAGTGCCCTGAACTTGCAGCCTGAGCCGGCGGAGGCCGCCCGAATTGAGGCCAAGTTGACCGCCTTGCCGCCTGGCGAGGACGCCGGCCCGGCGCCGTCCATCCCCTGAACGCGCCGGTGCCGCAGCTTCTGCTGACTGAGCTTGCCCCGGCCAAGGTCAACCTTTTCCTGCACGTCGTGGGCCGGCGGGCAGACGGCTATCACCTGCTGGACAGCCTGGCCGTGTTTCCCGGCGCCGCGGACCGGCTGATGGCCGGGCACGCGCCTGGTTTGGCCCTGACCGTAACCGGACCCTTCGGAGACGGGCTGGACGCCGGGCCGGACAATCTGGTGCTGCGTGCCGCGCGCGTTCTGGCGGAGAGGTCCGGCGTTACCGCCGGGGCGGCCCTGGTGTTGGACAAGCGCTTGCCTGTGGCCAGCGGCATCGGCGGTGGCTCGGCCGATGCCGCCGCGGCGCTGCGGCTGCTGTCGCGGCTGTGGTCGGTCGGCTTGCCGGACGGCGTGCTGCAGGAGCTTGCGCTGGGATTGGGTGCGGACGTGCCGGTTTGCTTGGCAGGGCAGGCCGCGCGCATGGGCGGCGTGGGGGACCAGCTCAGCCAGGCGCCAGAACTGCCGCCATTCGGCGCCGTGCTAATCAACCCCGGCGTTGCGGTTTCCACGCCGGAGGTGTTCCGCGCCCGCACCGGGCCGTTCTCAGGGAAGGCGTTCCTGCCGCGCTCCTGGCCGGACGCAGTCGTCATGGCACGGGACCTGTCGGCGCTGGCCAACGACTTAGAGGCGCCTGCAATGCGGCTCTGCCCTGCCGTGGCCGACGTGCTGGCCTGGCTGCGGGCGCAGCCAGGCTGCCTGCTGGCGCGCATGAGCGGATCGGGCGCGACCTGCTTCGGCGTGTTCCGGGACGCAAGCGCGGCGTCGGCTGTCGCAGACAGGGCGCCGCCGCCCTGGTGGGCCTGGGGCGGGGGCTTTACGGACCGGCCCAGCAGCGCCTAATGACAGGGCGCGCTGGATGCGATGGGGCGTCGCCAAGCGGTAAGGCAGCGGACTTTGAATCCGCCATTCGAAGGTTCGAATCCTTCCGCCCCAACCAATCCGGTCGAGATACATGATCTTCATCCCCATCGCGCCCGGCATCGCTTTTGACCCACGCGAAATCGAGGAGAGTTTCGTTCGCTCGTCTGGCCCAGGCGGTCAGAATGTCAACAAGGTGTCCACCGCCGTCCAGGTCCGCCTGGACCTGCGCCACCCTGGCAGCCTGCCGGAACGGCTGCGCGCACGGGCCGAGGTGCTGGGCGGTCGCCGGGTGACGGGGGATGGCGTACTGGTCATCACCGCGCAGCAGCACCGCTCGCAGGACCGCAACCGTCAGGATGCACAGGACCGGGTTGTGGCGCTGCTGCGGGAGGCTGCAGTGGTGCCGGTGTTCCGCCGCGACACCAAGCCCAGCCATTCCGCCCGGCGCAAACGAGTAGATGCGAAGGTGCAGCGCGGCGCCGTCAAGCGGCTGCGTGCCGCGCCGGTCCGGGACGCTTGAGCCTCGCCCGGCATGACGCCGGGCCAGGCTCAGGTTTCAGTAGGTGATGATGTCCATGATGCCGTCCAGGACGCCCTGGGCCAGCACCTTCTTGGTTACGAGGTCGGCAGGCGACGCATAGGGGCGCTGGGCGACGATGGCCTTGGCGCGCACGTCGCCGATGCCCGGCAGGGTGCGCTGCAGGTCGGCGGCGCTCGACGTGTTTATATTGGCCAGCGCAACTCGGTCCCGGAGGCCGGACAGCACGCCGGCGGGCAGCACGCTCTTGGTTTCCAGGTCCTTCACCTCGGTGTAGGGTCGGCCGGCGATGATCGCCTTGGCGCGCGCCGGGCCGACGCCAGGCAGAGAGTCAAGCTGCGCCTGTGATGCCGAGTTGATGTCCAACCGGCGATTGGCGCCCGCCGCTGGGGCAGCGGCGGGCGCCAGGGTGCCTGCCGGCGATGAGCGCGCCGGCACTGGTGCCGTGCGGCCCGGCGCGGCAGGAGAAGGCTGCTGCGCCTGCGCCCAACTGGGCACGGTGGCCCAGCCGATCAGCGCGGCCATGAGGCCGAGGGTGGCCAAGCGGAAATGCATTGTATGTCTCCCTATCATTTGTCCTACGTCCTCCAGTTTTGGTTTCTGAGCCTTGGTTCCCCAGCCTTGCGGCAAGCTGGAGTGGCCTGCCGCATGATCATGGTTGCTGGTCCCACGGCCCGGGACAGCCGGCTGGAAGAATAGGCCGGCCCTGGCGGCCCAATGCAAGGCACCTGCGGTTGCCGGACCTGCAACGCCCGGACGACCCGAAGCATGTTGGCCGGGACGCGATCATCCCATGCACTGCAATCGCCTGCCCGGCCCAGGTGGCACCCGCTCTATCCCGCTTCACCTCCGGCGGTGCGCTCCTCACGACGCCGCAACCTGTTCAGCGCGACGGGTCAGCGCGGCATCGCACGGGGCTGGACAGGGGGGCTGACCGCGATGCGTTGTGGAGTGGCCTTCGGGGCAGGCGACGGCGGCCACAGTCAATAAGTGATGTCGTCCTTGATAAGGTTGAACACGGTCTGGCTGATAACCTTTTTCGTCACGAGATCGGTCGGCGATGCATAAGGCCGGCCGGCGACGATGGCCTTCGAACGCACGTCGCCGACCTGGGTCAGCGTGCGCTGCAGGTCAGCCGCGCTGGACGTGTTGATGTTGGCCAGAGCGACCCGGTCCTTGATGCCGTCGAAGACGCTTTGGGGCAGCACATTCTTGCTCACCACCTCCGTGGCGTCTTTATAGGGACGGGCTGCGATGATTGCGTTCGCACGGACCGGGCCGACGCCGGGCAGGGTGGCCAGGTCGGATGCCGAGGCGCCGTTGATGTCAACCCGGCGGCCTGCCACCGATGGTGTGGCGGCACGATCAATGTAGGGGGACGTCACCGCTGCACCTGCTGCCACGCCCCCAGCGGCCGCTGCTGCCGGGACGGTCCGGCTCGGAACGGGTGGCGGCGGCGCTTGTGTCTGGACCGGCGTCGCGCGTGACAGCGGAGGAGCAGCCGCGACGGCGGGTGCTGGCGCCGGCGCCGCTGAGGCTGGGGCCGCCGCAGCCGTGGCCGGCAGGGCCTGTGCCGAGGCTGCCGGGGCAGTGGATGCGGCTGCGGCTTGATCCTTTTTCGCTTGGGCGCGTGCAGCCCGGCTTGTTGCGGCTGTGTCCGGTGTGGCGGCTGCCGCTGGCGTCGCTGCTGTTGTTGTAGCTGCTGGGGCGGGAGACGCGGAGGCTGCGGCTTGATCCTTTTTAGCCTGGGCGCGTGCAGCACGGCGTGCTGCAGCTGTGTCCGGCTTGGCGGCGTCAGCCGCAGCTGCGGCTGGCGCAGAGGCTGCCGGGGCGGCACCGGAAGGAGCGGCCTGTGCCTTGGCTGCCGCGGCCGCTGCCCGGCGTTGTCTGGCCTGTTCGGTCCGGCTTGGCACTGCGGCAGTGTCGGACTGCACTGGTGGCGCTGCGGCTGCCGGGGCAGGCGTTTGCGTTGTTTGCGCCGAACCAGGCAGCGGCACTACAGCCAACAGGGCGGCAAGGGCCATCGCAGCGGGCCGTATGAGTCGCATGACAGATCTCCTGTGTTGCTCTGCATACGAGTTTATGGTGCAAGTCCGGAATTGTCACGAAAAGGTGACTAGGCCCAGCGAACCTCAGGCGGGAGACTCATCAGAATTGCCTCCACGTTACCGCCTGTCTTCAGGCCGAACAGCGTCCCACGGTCGTGCAGCAGGTTGAACTCGACGTAGCGGCCCCGGCGCAACAACTGATGGTCGCGCTCCGCCGCCGTCCAGGGCGCGCCCATGCGTCGTCGCACGATGGCGGCATAGCCGTCGCGGAAGGCCCGGCCCACGTCCTGGGTGAACGCGAAGTCCGCCCCTGAGTCCCCGCTGAACAGGTGGTCGTAGAAGATGCCGCCTGCGCCCCGGGGCTCATTGCGGTGCGGCAGGAAGAAGTAGCGGTCGCACCACGCCTTATACTCGTCGTAGTAGCCGGAACCGTGCCGGTCGCACGCGGCGCGGAACGCGGCATGGAAGGTGGCCGCGTCCTCCTCCGCTTCGGCTGTTTCCAGCCGCATCGGCGTCAGGTCGCCGCCGCCGCCGAACCAGCCCCGCGTCGTGACCAGCATGCGCGTGTTCATGTGCGCCGCCGGGACCAGCGGGCTTTGCGGATGGGAGACGACGCTGATGCCGGACGCCCAGAACCGCGGGTCCTGCTCGGCGCCGGGGATGGAGGCGCGGAACTCCGGGCTGAACTCGCCCCAGACGGTGGACACGTTGACGCCCACCTTCTCGAACACCCGGCCCTGCATGACACTTATGACGCCGCCGCCTCCCTCTTCGCCGGTGTCGGTCGGACGGGACCAGGGCTTGCGGACGAAGCGTCCCGGCGGCCGGTCGGAAAAGGGACCGGCCTGCTCGTCCTCGATCCGCTCGAACGTGGCGCAGAGATCGTCGCGCAGCCCCTCGAACCAGGCACGCGCAGCGGCCTTCATCCCCTCGTGTGGCGGCAGGGCGGTGGGGGTCATGAGCGTTGCAGACTCTTCCAGGCCAGGCACTTGCGGCACTTCGATAGCCTCCAATTTAGGTCACATACAGTGGGCTGATACCGCGCCGTGTTGCAGGGGCCTGTTACGGCCTCTATGAACCACGGCATCGGGAATGGCCTGGGACACGTCGCAGGTCCGGGCCAGTATAGAGGGAATTCATGTCCGACATAGACCACGCAAGCGTCCGCGAAGCGATCACGACGGTCGGCAGTCCTGATCCAGCGAAGCGCGACTTTCTGAAGCTGCTGACTGGCGCAACGGCCGGCATCGGCGCGCTGTCTCTCGGCTGGCCGTTCATCAGCAGCATGGCGCCAGCCAAGGACGTTCTGGCGCTGTCCAACGTCGAGGTTGACCTGGCGCCGATCCAGGAGGGCCAAGGTATTACCGCGGTCTGGCAGGGCAAGCCGATCTTTCTTCGCCACCGCACCGCGGACGAGATCAAGGAAGCCCGAAATACCCCGCTCAAGGAGCTGATTGACCCGGCGACCGACGCATCCCGCGTCAAGCCCGGAAAGGAGCAGTGGCTCGTTGCCATTGGCATCTGTACCCACCTGGGCTGCATCCCGCTGGGCAATAAGCCAAACGACCCGCGCGGCGAATGGGGCGGCTGGTTCTGCCCCTGCCACGGCAGCCAATATGACACATCGGCACGCGTCCGTCATGGCCCCGCACCGTTGAACCTCGCATTGCCGCCGTATGCGTTCAAGAGTGACACCAAGATTAAGATCGGCTGAGGAGAAACAGCATGGCCGGCTTGCACAAGTCTGAATTTGAGAACCCTGTCGTCAACTGGATAGACACCCGTCTGCCGGTGTTCACCATGATGCAGAAGGAGTACGGCTCCTTCCCGACGCCGAAGAACTTCAATTATTTCTGGAACTTCGGCGCGTTGGCGATGATCTCGCTCGCGATCATGGTTGCGACGGGCATTTTCCTGTCCATGAACTACGCCGCCAATACCAGCTTGGCGTTCGACAGCGTCGAGCGCATCATGCGCGACGTGAACTACGGCTGGCTGCTGCGCTACGTCCACGCCAACGGCGCCTCAATGTTCTTCATCGTGGTTTATATCCACATCTTCCGGGCGCTGTATTACGGGTCCTACAAGGCCCCTCGTGAGCTGATCTTCATGCTCGGGGTGGTCATCTTGCTGCTGATGATGGCAACGGCGTTCATGGGCTACGTGCTGCCCTGGGGCCAGATGTCCTATTGGGGCGCAACCGTCATCACCGGGCTGTTCTCGGCTATTCCGCTGGTGGGCGATAGCATCCAGACATGGTTGCTGGGCGGACCGAACGTGGATAACGCCACGCTCAATCGCTTCTTCAGCCTGCACTACCTGATGCCGTTCATGATCACCGGCGTGGTATTCCTGCACGTGGCCGCAATCCACATCGCCGGTTCCAACAACCCCCTGGGCATCGACGTGAAGTCGCCGCAGGATACGCTGCCATTTCATCCCTATTATACCGCCAAGGACAGCATCGGCGTTTGCGTGTTCCTGCTGGTGTTCGCTGGGCTGGTATTCTTTGCGCCCAACTTGCTGAACCACCCGGACAACTTCATTCCGGCAAACCCACTTTCGACACCGGCACATATCGTGCCGGAATGGTATTTCCTGCCGTTCTACGCCATCCTGCGTTCGGTGCCGAGCAAGCTGGGTGGCGTCATCCTGATGTTCAGTGCAATCGCAGTGCTGTTCGTGCTGCCGTGGCTCGACACCTCGCCTGTCCGCAGCACGAGGTTCCGCCCGATGTACAAGCCGTTCCTGGCGCTGTTCGTCGTGTCGTTCTTTGCGCTGGGCTACGTCGGCGGCAAGCCACCGGAAGGCTGGAACGTCGTGATCGGCCAGGTGGCGACGGCTTACTACTTCCTGCACTTCCTAGTGGTGCTGCCGGTCTTGGGCGTGCTGGAGAAGCCTCTGCCCCTGCCGGAAAGCATATCGCGGCCGGTAATCCGCCGTGCCAGCGACTTCACTGGCGGTGGTGGCGGTCCGTTGCCGCAAGGCGCTGCGGCCAAGCCGATGGAGAAGCCGTGATGCGGCTCTCCTACCTCGCTGTAGCGGGGCTGCTGTTCGCAGCCCCGGCCGCAGCCCTGGCCCAGGGTCACGAAGCAGTCAGTGCGCCGCCGCAACCCTGGAGCTTCAACGGGCCGTTCGGCACTTTCGACCGTGCCTCGGCCCAGCGCGGCTTCCAGGTTTACAAGGAGGTCTGCTCCAACTGCCATTCCATGAAGGAGATGTACTACCGAAACCTCACTGGCATTGGCCTGTCCGAGGAGGAGGTGAAGGCTGTCGCAGGTGCTGTTGAAGTCCCGGCCGGAACGGACGACTCCGGCAACCCGGTCGAGCGTCCGGCAGTGCCGTCCGATCACTTCCGGTCTCCCTACGCCAATGACAAGGCGGCGCGTGCTGCCAATGGCGGAGCCTTGCCGCCGGACCAATCGCTGATTGTGAAGGCCCGGGAGCATGGGTCGGACTACGTATTTTCCCTCCTGCAGGGGTATAAAGACGCACCCCCAGGGGTGAAGGTCGGCGATGGGCAGTATTACAATGAGTACTTTCCCGGCGGCCAGTTGGCTATGCCGCCCCCGTTGCACGATGACGCCGTGATTTATGCTGATGGCACCAAGGCGACGGTCGAGCAGATGTCACATGACGTCGTGCAGTTCCTGACCTGGACCAGCAACCCGGAGTTGGAACAGCGTAAGCGCATGGGCGTGAAGGTCGTGCTGTTCCTTACCCTGATGACCGGCCTGACCTACGCTGTGAAGAAGAAAGTCTGGAAGGACGTCCACTAGGCTTTCGCCGACCACACCGGTCTGATATCCGCCGCGCGGTCCGCATGGTCCGCGCGGCGTTTCTGTTTTGGGGGTTCCATGGCTGAAGGTATCACGCCGGTGATCGGCATCATCGGCGGATCGGGGCTGTACGACATCGCCGGCCTGCAGGACAAAGCCTGGCGTCGTGTGGAAACACCGTGGGGCGAGCCGTCCGACGAAATGCTGTTCGGCACACTGGACGGCGTGCGCTGCGTGTTCCTGCCGCGGCACGGGCGGGGGCACAGATTGTCGCCGACCCATCTGAATTACCGGGCGAACATAGACGCGCTGAAGCGATCCGGGGTCACGGACGTTGTTTCCTTGTCAGCGGTCGGCAGCCTGCGAGAAGACTTGCCGCCGGGTCATTTCGTTATCGTGGACCAATTCATTGACCGCAGCTTCGCGCGGGAGAAAAGCTTCTTCGGCGATGGCTGCGTCGCGCACGTCTCGGTCGCCGACCCGGTCTGTCCGCGCATAGGCGACGCGATGGAGGCGCAGGCACGCCGGCTCGGCATTCCCTGCACCCGCGGTGGCACCTACCTGGTGATGGAGGGGCCGCAGTTCTCAACGCGGGCGGAAAGCAACCTGTATCGCTCCTGGGGCTGCAGCGTGATCGGCATGACCAACATGCCTGAGGCCAAGCTCGCCCGGGAGGCCGAGCTTTGCTACGCCACGGCGGCGATGGTCACAGACTACGACTGCTGGCACGAGGCGCATGACGCCGTGACGGTTGAATCCGTCATCCGTGTGATGCAGGAGAATGCAGACCGCGCACGCGACCTGGTGCGTGCGCTTGTGCCAGTGCTGGGCGCCCGGCGTGCCCCTTGCCCGGCCGGATGCGACAGGGTATTGGAGCACGCCATCGTCACAGCGCCGGACCGGCGCGACCCGGCGCTGATGGCCCTCCTGGACGCAGTAGCTGGCCGCGTACTCTCTGCCTGAGCGATGGTCTGGCCAGCGGTGCCGCGCGATGCCATCCTGTCGGCAGGGCTGAGATCATCAACCTGCGACGGGTCCGCAGACGTGCCGAACGGGACGCTGCGTCACTGGAGGCTGCGGCCGCTCGCGCCAAGCATGGACAGACCCGCGCGCAGCGCCAGGAGGCGTCCGCGGCCAGCGCCTTGACCCGGCGCACCCTGGACCACGCCCGGCTTGTGCCGTCACTCCGGGACGGCGAACCGCCGGAATGATCCTGCCACCACTTCGTAGATTGGCCGCTTGAACGCCACAGCCAGGCCGGGCAATTCGTCCAGCGCCGCCCAGCGCCAGGCGTCGAACTCCGGATGCGGATCCAGGTCCAGCCGGACATCGCTATCCCGGCCAGTGAAGCGCAGGGCGAACCAGCGTTGACGTTGGCCGCGGTAGCGCCCGCCCAGCGTACGGCCCAGCAGGGCCGGCGGCAGGTCGTAAGTCAGCCACTCCGGATGCTCTCCGACCACCACGGCGTTGCGGGTGCCGATTTCCTCCTCCAGTTCCCGCAGCACGGCGATCCCTGGGTCCTCATCATCGTCAATACCGCCCTGGGGCAGTTGCCAGCCGCCGGCCGCGCCTTCAGCGTTCGGCATGTCGGCCCGCCGGGCCACGAAGACGAGGCCCTGCGGGTTGAAGAGGGCAGCGCCCACATTGGGCCGGTAGGGTAGGGTGGACGGATCAATCAAGGCGCATCCACCTTCTCGCTGGAAACGGCGCTGACCGGTACCAATACGAACCCGCGTGCCTCTGCCTCCCGCGCCCAGGCTGCAATCCGTTCCAGCGTGACTGGGCGCAACCGCCCTGCCAGGCCGATGGCGGTGCCGCGCTCCCGGGCGAGACGCTCCAGGGCTACCAGCCTGCCCTCGATTTCGGCGCGGGCTGGCGGGTCGCCGGCGTCAATCACGACATCCACAACCGCGCCGTAGGTTCCGGCAGGCAACGCCGCAATGCCGGGAGCCGGCGGTCTCGGGTCCAAGTACAACAGTCCGCGCCGCGCCGCTTCCGCCAAGACCTGTGGCAGCCCGCCGCCCTGCGCCGAGAACCGCTCGCCGCGCAGCCCGTCGGAGGCGCCGGTCAGCCCGGCGTAACCCTGGATACGCGCCATCACCGTCTCCAGCATCGCTTGATTGACTTCAGGTGAAGCACCCGTCAGCAAGGAAAACCGGCCTGCGTCATCAAGCGGGAAACGCTCCGGCTCCATCGGCACCGATGCCAGTAATTCGTGTCCTGCAGCACGGGCGGCGACCAACAGCGCATCGGGATTGCGGCCATAGGCCGACACGGCGAGGGTGACGGGGCCGGGCAGGGCGATCGCGGTCCGGCTGTCCGCCTCGGCAGTGCCGAAGCCCGCAAGGATCAGCGCGATGCGCGGCTGCCCATCGCCGGGTGGAACAGGCCGGGCATAAACTTGCCGGGGCATCCGGCCATCGGCTGCGATCCGCGGCAGCATCCCGGGCGGCGTTCCATGACCCGGCTCAAGCAGGGCCGGGTCGGGGTTAGCAATTCGACCGTCCCATCCCGACGGCTTGGCCGGCACCATGGATTGAGACACTGTTGCCGCTGCGGCAGGTGCTGGATGCGGCAGCGGCCCCAGCACCTGCAACGTCACAGCACCAGCAGCCACCAAGGCCAGAACCGCCGACCAGAACAGCAGCAGGGCACGCACTACGCTGCCCCGAACGCCTACGAAGACCGGCTAGCGGGCGGCGCGAGGCTGCATCGCCATGGCGCGCACAACGGTCAGGGCCTGCTGCAACTGGAAATCCGTGTCCGTTTTGTTGGGCTCGAATGCCGGGAATCCCTCGGGCGGCAGCTTCGGTACTTCCTTCGCAATAGCCGGCAGGTCCGTGCGCGGTGGCGCATTCACCGGCTGCGGCGTGCCGCCCTGGTTCCGCAACGCGCGGTTCAGGTCGGCTTCACGCTCAGGCCCGAAGCGCGGCGCCTCCGTCCGGGACGCCGCGACCTCGATGTCCGGGGAGATGCCCAGGCCCTGGATGCTGCGCCCGGATGGCGTGTAATAGCGCGCGGTGGTCAGGCGCATGGCGCCATTGCCCTCCAGCGGCATGACGGTCTGCACCGATCCCTTGCCGAAGCTGCGCGTGCCGAGCACCACGGCCCGGCGCTGGTCTTGCAACGCCCCTGCCACGATCTCGGACGCCGAGGCCGACCCGCCGTTGATCAGCACCACGACAGGCAGGCCGGCGGCGATGTCGCCCGCCTTGGCGGTCCAGCGCTGCGCCTCCTCTGGGTGGCGCGACCGGGTGGACACGATCTCGCCTTGCTCCAGGAAGTCGTCGGACACCGCCACGGCCTGGTCCAGCAGCCCGCCGGGGTTGTTGCGCAGGTCGAGCACGACGCCTCGCAGGTTGCCGCCCGCCTTCTGGCGCAAATCCTGGATCGCCTTGCGCAGAGCAGGGTCGGTCTGCTCGTTGAAGGCGGTCAGGCGGACGTAGGCAATGTCCCCCTCCAGGCGGGACTTTGCGACCTGGATCACGATGACCTCGCGCTGCATCGCGACATCAACCGGAGTGTCAATGTTCTCGCGCTTGACCGTCAACTTGATCTGGCTGCCGGGGGGGCCGCGCATCTTGTCCACTGCCTCGTTCAAGGTCAGGCCCTGCACGGTCTGTCCATCAATGGAGGTGATAAGGTCGCCCGTCTTCATGCCGGCGCGGAACGCCGGCGTGTCCTCGATTGGGCTGACCACCTTGATTAGCCCGTTCTCCGCCTGGACCTCAAGCCCCAATCCGCCGAACTTGCCGCGGGTCTGCACTTGCATGTCGCGGAACGACTTCGCGTTCATGTAGCTGCTGTGCGGGTCCAGCCCGGTCAGCATGCCGTTGATTGCATTCTCGATCAGCTCACGGTCATTGGTCGGCTCGACATACTCGGCGCGCACGCGCTCGAACACGTCGCCGAACAGGGTAAGCAGCCGATACGTTTCCGCCCGGTTGGCGTCAGGGCCGGCCGCGACCGCGGATGGCCAGCCGATCCCGTGCTGCCCCAGCAGCCCGGTGGCCGGACCGGCCACGATACCTGCCGCAAAGGCGGCGCCGAGAATCAAGCCCGTCCTGGTGTTCATGCCCAAAATCCCTTCGCGCCCGATCAGACTGCGCCTGCTGCCGGCCACCCTGGCCGCCAACGGTGCCCAAACGGGCGCCCTGCATGCGATACTAGCGTCAACAACCCTGAAATAGCTATCCGTGCGCGCGGAGGAAGGGGGCGGGGTCAACAGCTTGTCCGTTCCTGCGTAATTCTATGTAAAGTGCCGGCCGTGCACCAGCCGACCGCGGGTCCCATGCGGGCATCACGCCGACCGGCTCCCCCGGGCGCACCGCCATGCCGACCGACAGGTCCAAATGGTCGAATCCGGCCAGCACGAAGTGGTAGCCGCCGCCGCAGTCCAGGATCAGCATGGTGCCGTAGCTTCGGAACGGCCCGGCGAAGGCAGCCCGCCCGCCGCATGGCGCCGTCACGCGCGCACCGGACGGTGGGCGGACCGTCATGCCGCTCGATGGCCCGGCGTCGGTCCGGTCGCCCCAGCCCCGCACCACGGCGCCGGCCGCCGGCGGGAACAGCGGGCCGGCTGCCGCCGCCAGCCCAGGCCCTGCCGGCCTGGCGAGGGCCTGCTGCCGGCGGCGGGCCTCCGCTGCTGCTTCGTCCTGCCGGGCATGTTCGGCTCGTGCGGCATCGTCGCGCGCACGCGCCTCTGCCCGGGCACGCTCGGCATCCAGCATCGCCAGGGCCGCGCGCAGGCTGTCTGCCCGGGCGGCCTCTGCCGCGGCACGGCGGGCCTGCTCGGCGGCAGAGTCCTCCATACGGAGCCTGCTGGCCCGGGCCAGGTCCAACTGCCGGTCCAAATCGGCGGATTGCCGGGCCTGGACAGCCTGCGCTGCGTGCAGCCGGTCCAGGGCGGCGGCGGCGTCCCGGGCAGCGTCGCGCGCCGACGCCGCCTCGGCTCGCAGGGCGGCGGCATCCTGCTCCAGGCGCCGGGCCAAGCCGCGCAGCACGGCCAAGCCTTCGAGGGCCTTGTCCGGCGGCGCCGGGACCGACAGCAGCGTTTCCGTTGGATACAGCGCCAGACGCTGCATAAGAGGCAGCAGCGGCGCCAAGGCCTGGGAGCGCTGGGCAACCCGGGCCTCCGCGTCGTGCGCCCTTGCCGTGGCGGCCTCGGCATCCGAGGACAGCGCCGCCGCCACCGTTTCCGTGATGCGCAGCCCGGCTGCGGAGGCAACGCGTGCCTCCGCCAGCCGCCGCTCCTCCGCCTGTGCGGCCTGCACGGTGGCCGGCTGTTCCGTCGCGCCGCCGGGCAGCGCAGGCGCCGGGCCGGGTTTCGGTCCCGCACCCGTCAGCGCAATGGCCAGCAATAACAGCCTAGCGCTGGACGGGCGCCGCATCGTCCGGGCGGTGGAGCAGGGAGCGGCCAGTCATCCCAGGCGGCTGATGCAGTCGCATCAGGTCCAGCAAGGTCGGCGCGAGGTCTGCCAACCGGCCGTCGTCCAGCCGGGCCTCCCCGCCGTTCAGCCGCGCCTGCAGCATGACCGGGACCGGGTTGGTGGTGTGGGCGGTGTGCGGGCCGCCGGTGGCGGGGTCGCGCATCATCTCGCAGTTGCCGTGGTCGGCCGTCACCAGCAGGGCGCCGCCGGCTTTCTCAACGGCATCGGCGATGCGGCCCAGCCCGGCATCCACCGTTTCCACCGCGCGCACCGCCGCCGGCAGGCTGCCGGTGTGGCCGACCATGTCGGGATTGGCATAGTTGAGCACGATCAGGTCATAGGCGCCGCTGCCGATGGCCGCCACGGCGCGGTCGGTCAGCTCCGGCGCCGACATTTCCGGCTGCAGGTCATAGGTGGCGACCTTGGGCGAGGGGATCATGATGCGGTCCTCGCCGGGCAGGGCGACCTCCCGTCCCCCGTTCATGAAGTAGGTGACGTGCGGATACTTCTCGGTCTCCGCCATGCGGAGCTGCTGGCGCCCGGCGGCGGCCACCACGTCCCCCAGCAGGCCGTCCATGTGCTGCGGCGGGAACACCTCCCGCATCAGGGGCGCCAGCGCATCGCTGTAGCGGGTCAGGCCCACGGCGCCAGCCAGTTGAACCCTACGCGGCCGGGCGAAGCCGGCGAAGCCCGGGTCCAGGATCGCGCCCAGCAGTTCCCGTACCCGGTCGGCGCGGAAGTTGAAGCACAGCAGGCCGTCCCCGTCCGCCATGCCGTCATACCCGGCGATGGCGGCAGGCGGCACGAACTCGTCCGTGATGTTGCGGCCATAGGCGTCGTCCATCGCGCTCGCCGCATCGGCGAAGGCCGCGCCCCGGCCCTCGACGATCGCGAGATAGGCCCGTTCCACCCGGTCCCAACGGTTGTCGCGGTCCATGGCGTAATAGCGCCCGGAGACCGTCGCGATCCGTGCCCCGGCCGGCAGCGAAGCCTGCAGGCGCGCCAGGTCCTCCCCGCCGGAGGTCGGCGCGGTGTCGCGCCCGTCCATGAAGGCGTGCAGCCGGACCGGGATGCGCGCATCGGCCAGGATGCGCGCCAGGGCCAGCGCGTGGTCCTGGTGGGCATGGACGCCGCCGGGCGACACCAGCCCCATCAGGTGGCAGGCGCCGCCGGTGCCGCGCAGCGCCTCGATCAGGCTGATGATGACCGGGCTCTGGGCCAGGCTGCCGTCCTGGACGGCCAGGCCGATGCGCGGCAGCTCCTGCATTACCACACGGCCGGCGCCGATGTTCAGGTGTCCGACCTCCGAATTGCCCATCTGCCCCGGCGGCAGCCCGACATCCAGGCCGGAGGTGCGCAGGAAGGCATTCGGCCCTTCCATCAGCCGGTCGAAGTTGGGGGTGTCCGCCTGCTCCACGGCGTTGTCGGCCATGTCTTCGCGCCAGCCCCAGCCGTCGAGGATCACCAGCATGACGGGGCGGGGTGGGGTAGTCATCCTGTTGCGGTCCTTGCTGGCATGGATTTGCGGGTATGGCTGCTGCGGACTAGGGCGGCAAGCGGGTCGGCGGTGGTGAAAGGCCTGCGAGTGATATATTGTGTGTCTCGAGCACGGTGAGAGCCGATGGCACTTCGAGGCAGCAACGTACTGTGGTAAGGGATGACGACCTAAAACCCGCTGAACCTGAGCCTTCGGCAATGGCGTCCGGTGTACGCCTTTGGACAGCGGCTGCCTCGATCGCGGCGGTGCTTTCGTCCGCGGGGCTGCAATTTGTGGTGCATATCGAGCCGCTCTTGGGCCGTTCGGCCACAGCGGTTTCTGGTGCAACCATCCTGGCCGTTTCGGTCGTCTTCGCTACCTTGACCGTAGTGGCAAGCTGGCACCAGGTCAGGCGTACGCGGCACTACGAAGATGTACTGGACGAAGCGGCGGAAGCGTCCGACCTTCTCGCGCGAGGCCGTGTGACGGCATCACGCATCCAAGCGTATCGCATCAGGCTGGACCGGTAGATCACCTGACGGGCGGCATTCACAGATGACGCCGAACCTGGAGATACTGAGCGACGACGCTCTCATAGATCTTGGTGCTCAACTGGAAACCGAGTTGGCGCAGGCACAGCAGCAACTTGCAGCGGAGATTGAGCAACTCGGGCCAGGGCAGCAGCGCCTCGTCAAACCCGGCTTCAAGCTGGCCCTTAACACCGCCATTGGCGTTGCCGGCATTACCCTCGCGCCGATCACCATCGGCTGGTCATTGGCCCTGACCGTCATCAGTTCTGCGATCACAATCTCTGACGCACTCGACTTCCGCAACGATGTCGGTCAGGTGCGCGCCGCACGGAGACGGATACGACACATCCGGCGGCTTTCGGGCGATATCGTGCAAGAGTTGGAGGAGATCGAGCGACTGCTTGTCCAGCGCCTCGGCAGTCATCCCTACGTGGGCCGGCCCGCCCGGTGGTAGGGATGCCCTGACAGGATTGACTGCGCGCGGAACAACTGCTCGGCCAGCATCACACGGACCAGCATGTGCGGCCACGTCATCGGACCCAGGGACAGCAGATGGTCGGCGCGCGACAGGACGTCCGCGTCCAGCCCTTCCGCGCCGCCAATCAGGAAGCACACGGGCCGGGACAGGCCCAGCCACCGTTCCAGCAGCCGCGCCAGGCCGTCGCTGCCCGAAGCGGCGCCCCCCAGGTCGAGCGCCACCGCCCATCCATCCCGCGGCAGGGCTGCCAGCAGGGCAGCGCCCTCGCGCCGCTTGGCCTCGGCCGGGGCGCCTCCACCCTCCGCCACCTCCGTCACTGCAAGACGCGGGCGCAGCCGGGCGCCGTAGCGGCTGAACAGGTCCTGCTCCGGCCCGGCGCGCAGGCGGCCAACGGCGATCAGGTGCATGGCGGCCGGGCGGCCGGGCTTGCAACCCGGGCCGGGACGTGCGCGATGTTGCGGGCATGAACGACGTGCAACGATGGATGCTGTGCCTTGCGATGCCCTGCCTCGCGGCTGCGGCGCCCCCCGCCAAGCCTGAACCTGGCGTTCCCGTCGTCATGCAGTCCCGGCCCGGCACATCGCTCGACGCTGCGGCCCGCAACCTGCTCGCCCAGGACCTCGGCAACTCCGCACGGCGGGGCGAGCGCCCTCTGGTGCTGATCGGGACCGCGAAGCTTGGAGCGGCGTCGGACCGTGCGGCGCTGTTCGTGCAGTTGCAGTCGCCGCGCGAATGCGGCTCGGCCGGATGCAGCACGGTCGTCTATGCCTGGAGCAGTGGGAGATACCGGCGTGTGCTGGACGGTGCGACCGGGCGCATGACCGTCGCCGCCACGCGGCACCAAGGCATGGCGGACCTGATCGCCGACAAGGAAGCGTATATCTGGAACGGCAGCACCTATGTCAGCCGCGACCCCGCGCCGAACGTTGACCTTCGGCCACGCCGGCACCTGCATCCCCACCGGACCCGGCCGCTCAGCTAGCCTATCCGCCCGGTCGCTGCGGAGGTGCGCGGCGCCCCTACTCTGCGTCGGGCGCCTCGGTCAGCTCGTCCAGCTCGGCGCCCCACATCCGCTCCAGCCCATACAGGGTGCGCGCCTCCGGCTTGAACAGGTGGATGACGATGTCGCCGGCGTCTATCAGCACCCAGTCGGAGCTGCCGGCACCCTCGACCTGGATGCGCTTAATGCCGATCTCCACAAGCTTCTCCTCCAGGTGAGTCGCCATCGCGCTGATCTGGCGGTCGGCCAGGCCGGTGGCGATCACCATGCGGTCGGTGAAGGCGGCACGTCCCTCCAGGTCGAGCGTCACCACGTCCTCGGCCTTGTCGGATTCCAGGCTTTCGACGATCACGGACTGCATCTGGTCCAGCCGTATGCGATACTCGGGCAGCACTGGGGCGGCCTTCGGCTTGCGGACGCGGGGGCCGGCAGCCGTGGCCTTCTTGCGGGGCGTACCCGGCGCCTTTGCAGCCTCGGCCAGTTCCGGAGCCGGCTGCGGCGGGCGGCGCTTCACAGTGGGGTCGGCGGGTTTCCTGGCTATGTCTATGCTCCTGTGCGGGACCGTGCCGGCGCTATAGCACCTTTCGCGGCGGGATGTGACCCGGCGCGTGACGGCGGCCAGGCCAGCCCTGGCGCCGCACCGCGCCCGGCCCGCAAAGCCGTGGCAGAAGCCGGATTCTGCCGCGCCGGGAGAAAAGTCCAGGCCGGCGGCTTGCTGCCAGCCAGCACCGGCGCGCTGCGGGCGGGGCACAGGGCACGGCGGAAATGCTGGGCGGCCATGCTGGCCAGGGCGCGGGCATTGTAGGTCGGGCGCGGCATGACCGCGAAGGGCATCGTGCCGGCGATCCCGGTCCAGCGCTGCCATCGCGGCAACTGCACCAGGTTGTCCGCGCCCATGATCCAGACAAACTGCACGTGCGGGAACAGCCGGCGCAGCCGGCGCAGGGTGTCGTAGGTATAGCGCGTGTGCAGCCGCGCCTCGATGGCGGTCGCCACCACCCGGCGCCCGTCCGCGAGACGCCGGGCGCTGGCCAGGCGGTCCGCCAGCGTCGCCATCCCGTGCGCCGCCTTCAGCGGGTTGCCCGGCGACACCAGCAGCCAGATTTGGTCCAGCCGCAGCCGCTGCTGGGCCAGGCGGGCAATGTGCAGGTGGCCCTCATGCGCCGGGTTGAATGAGCCGCCGAGCAGGCCCACCCGGGTCCGGCGCCGGTCGCCCCAACGTGGGACCGGGTCCGGCTGGATCAGGCGCGCACCTGGCCGGTTCCGGTGACGACGTAGCGGTAGGTCGTCAGCTGCTCGACCCCAACGGGGCCGCGGGCGTGGATGCGCCCGGTGGCGATGCCGATCTCGGCGCCGAAGCCGAACTCGCCGCCGTCGCAGAACTGGGTGGACGCATTCCACAGCGCCACGGCGCTGCCGACGCCGCGCAGGAACGCGTCAGCGGCGTCCGGGTCCCCGGTAATGATCGCCTCGGTATGCTCGCTGCCGTAGCGTGCGATGTGGGCCAGGGCGCCGGGCACATTGTCCACGACGGCGACCGACAGCACGGCATCCAGCCATTCCGTGGCGAAGTCCTGCTCGGTCGCGGCGGGCAGGTCCGGCAGGATGGCGCGAGCACGGGCATCGGCGCGGAAGGCGCAGCCGAGTGCGGTGAGGTCGCTTACGAGAAGGGGCAGCAGGGCAGGGGCGCAGGCTGCATCTATCAGCAGGGTCTCGGTCGCGCCGCACACGCCGGTGCGGCGCATCTTGGCATTGGTCAAGACGGCGCGCGCCATCGCCGGGTCGGCGGCGGCATGGACGTAGGTGTGGCACAGGCCCTCGGCATGGGCGAGCACCGGGACGCGGGCGTCGCGCTGCACGCGCTCGACCAGCGAGCGTCCGCCGCGGGGGATTACCAGGTCCAGCAGCCCGGAGCCGCCCAGCATGGCGGCGACGTAAGCCCGGTTGGTGCCTGGCGCCATCTGCACGGCGTCGGCCGGCAGGCCGGCATCCGCCAGGCCCGCGGTGATGGCGGCATGGATGGCGCGGGCAGAATGCTGGCTGTCCGAGCCGCCCCGCAGCAGGACGGCGTTGCCGGACTTCACACACAGCCCGGCGGCGTCGGCGCCGACGTTGGGCCGGGACTCGTAGATCATGCCGATCACGCCCAGCGGCTGCGGAATGCGGCGGATGCGCAGGCCGTTGGGTCGGGTCCAGTCCGCGAGGGTGCGGGCCAGCGGGTCGGGCAGGGCTGCGATGCTGTCCAGGCCCTCGGCCATAGCCTCGACGCGCGAACCGGTCAGCGCGAGGCGGTCGCGGAAGGCCAAGGTGCCCTGATAGGCTTGTAGGTCGGCCTCGTTGGCCTGCAGGATCGCTGGGGACTGGACGCGCAGCCGGGCTGCGGCGGCGCGTAGGCCGGCGGCACGCTGGGCATCTGGTGTGTTGGCCAGGACGGCGCTGGCTGCCCGGGCACGGTGGCTGGCATCGTGAAGCCAGGTGGTCGCGGGGTCGGTGATCTGGTTCATGGCAGGGCGATCTTGCCGGGGCCGGGCTGGCTGCGCCAGGGGGTTGTGCGGCTGCCTGCGCGCGGCCGCCATTCCACTTCCATCATGCTCTTGACGGTGCATGGGGCCGGACGGACAATCCGTATGCCGGGGTGCCCGCTTTATTGGGCTGAGATCATACCCGCTGAACCTGCCTGGGTCATGCCAGCGAAGGGAGCCATGCTATGCTGTTCATCATCCAGTTCGAGGACATCTACGCCGACAAGCCCGGGCGCTTGCCGGAACGGGCTCATCACATGGTGGCTCACTTGGCCTTCCTGGCCCGGCATGAGGACCAGGTGATTGCAGCGGGGGCGCTGCGCCCAGCCGAAGGCGCAACGCCGGATGGTGGCGTCTGGATCGTAAATGCACCCAGCAAGGCCGATGCCGAGGCGCTGCTGCATCAGGACCCGTTCTGGATTGCAGGCTTACGTAAATCGGTGCGGGTCAGCCATTGGGCAAAGGCGTTCTGGTCAACGCCGTTCGCGGCCTGCATGGAGGCGTCACGGGTTGGGTAGGAGCTACGCCAGCACCAAATCATCCCGGTGCACGATCTCGTCCCGGCCGCGCCAGCCCAGCACTCCCTCGATCTCGTCGGACTGGCGGCCGGCGATGCGCCGGGCGTCGGTGCTGGCATAGGCGGTCAGGCCGCGGGCCAGCACGGCGCCGTCTGCGTCCTGAACCAAGACGGGATCGCCGCGCTCGAATTCGCCCAACACGTCCCGCACGCCGGCGGGCAACAGCGACCGTCCGGCGGCGAGCGCCCGCGCAGCGCCGCCGTCCACCACCAGCCGCCCGGTAGGATGCAGCGATCCCGCGATCCAGCGCTTGCGGGCGGTGCGGCCGTCCGGAGCCGGCAGGAACCAGGTGCAGCGGGCGCCCCCAGCCAAGACCTCCAGTGGATTCGGCACCGCGCCGACTGCAATCGCCATCGCGCACCCCGCCTGCGTCACAATCCGCGCCGCGACCAGCTTGGTCCGCATTCCGCCGCTGCTGTAGCCCGGCGGCGGGTCGCCGCCCATCGCCTCGATCTCGGGCGTGATCTGGGGGACCACGGGGATATGCCGGGCCGCCGAGTCGCGCTTGGGGTCGGCGGTGTAAAGCCCGTCTATGTCGGACAGCAGCACCAGTTGATCCGCCTGCACCATCTCCGCCACCCGGGCCGCCAGCCGGTCGTTGTCGCCGAAGCGTATCTCCGCCGTTGCCACGCTGTCGTTCTCGTTGATGACCGGGACGCAGCCCAGGCCCAGCAGGGTGGTCAAGGTCGCCCGTGCGTTCAGGTAGCGGCGGCGGTCCTCGGTGTCCTCCAGCGTCAGCAGCAGTTGCGCCGCGACCAGGCCATGCGCCTGCAACGCCGCGGACCAAGCCTGCACCAGCCTGATCTGGCCCACGGCGGCGGCAGCCTGCTTTTCCTCCAGGCGTAGGCGGGGCTGGGTCAGGCCTAGGGCGACGCGGGCCAGGGCGATGGCGCCGGACGACACCACGATGACGGCCGTCCCGCGCGCCCGGGCGGCGGCGATGTCGGCCGCCACGCCGTCCAGCCAGGCCAACCGCGGAGCGGCGCCGTCCGTCACCAGGGCGCTGCCGATCTTCACGACCAGAAGGCGGGCTGTGGACAGGGAAAGGTGGTGGCCCGCTCGTTCTCCCTCTCCCTCCGGGAGAGGGTCGGGGTGAGGGGGTCTAGGCTGGGCACCAAGGCGCAGGGCCAACGTCGGCCCGCAGCCTTGCAATGGCGCGGGGCGGTGCTTGCCCGCCCCCTCACCCCGACCCTTTCCCGGAGGGAGAGGGAGCAGGTCGGCGTCGTCCGCCGGGGGCGTCACGCCATCTCCAGCACCGCGGCCGGAGCCTGGCGGGCAGCATGGACCCGGGTCATCAACTCCCGCAGCACGACCGGCAGGTTGTCGCCAGTCACACCGGACAGCAGCATCACCGGCTGGCCCGATGCCTTTTCCAGCGCGGCCCGGCGGCTGCGCGCCTCGGCGGCCGTCATAGCATCGGACTTGTTCAGCACCAGCAGCTCCGGCTTCTCCGCCAGGCCGCCGCCATAGGCCCGCAGCTCCTCGCGGATCGTGCGCCAGGCCCGGACCACGTTGCCCGCAGCGCCATCAATCAGGTGCAGCAGCACGGCGCAACGCTCGACATGGCCCAGGAAACGGTCGCCAAGCCCCGCCCCCTCATGCGCCCCCCGGATCAGGCCGGGGATGTCGGCGATCACGAATTCCTCGGAGTGCGACAGGCGCACGACGCCAAGCTGCGGGTGAAGCGTCGTGAACGGATAATCGGCGATCTTGGGCCGGGCCGCCGACACTACGGACAGAAAGGTGCTCTTGCCCGCATTCGGCAGGCCGACCAGCCCGACGTCGGCGATCAGCTTCAGCCGCAGCCACACCCACCGCTCTTCTCCGGGGTAGCCCGGCGTCGCCTTGCGCGGGGCGCGGTTGGTGCTGGACTTGAAATGCGCGTTGCCATGCCCGCCATCGCCGCCGCGGCACAGCACGATGCGTTTGCCGGGTTCGTCGAGGTCGGCGAGCAACGACTCCTTATCCTCGGCCATGATCTCCGTGCCCACCGGCACCGTGATCACCACGTTCGGGGCGCCGGCGCCAGTGCGGTCGGACCCGGCGCCATTGCCGCCCTTCGGCGCGCGGAAATGCTGGGTGTAGCGGAAATCTATCAGCGTATTCAGGTTCTGCTCGGCGACGAACACGATGTCGCCGCCCTTGCCACCGTCTCCGCCATCGGGGCCGCCGAACTCCATGAATTTCTCCCGCCGGAAGGCGATCACGCCGTTCCCGCCGTCGCCGGAGCGGGTGTAGATCTTGGCCTGGTCGAGGAACTTCATGGTGGGATGCCTGGGTGTGTTGCGGTCGCCGTAGGGTGGAGGCGCAACGCCTTCCGCCACTGACTGCATTGCGGCCTGGCGGAAGGCGCTGCGCTTTTCCGCCCTACGAACGAGGGGGGCGCGGCTTGCGCCGGCCCCCCTGACATGGTTCGCCGCGGGTGCGGATGCTACTCCGCCGCTTGCGCCGCCGGCTCGACTGAGACGTGGACGCGGCCCTCGCTCTTGCGCTGGAACTTCACCCGGCCGTCCACGAGCGCCCAGAGCGTGTGATCCGTGCCGACGCCGACGTTGACGCCGGGCTTCACCTTGGTGCCGCGCTGCCGGATGATGATGTTGCCGGCGATCACGGCCTCGCCGCCGAACTTCTTCACGCCCAGGCGCCGGCCGGCGGTATCGCGGCCGTTGCGGGACGAGCCGCCTGCTTTCTTATGTGCCATCTCTCTGTTTCCTGTCCTGTGCCGGGGCTACTCGGCGTTCTCTTGCTCGTCGGGCGAGTCCACGTCCGGGCCGGCATAGGCCTCGCCGGCCGGCGCAACCGTGAGCGTGTCTGCCATCTCGTCCTGCGACGGGCGCAGGGCCGGCGCTGCGTCGGCAGCAGACATCACATGGCCGTCCGCGCTGATGCCGGCAACCCGCAGCACCGTGACGTGCTGGCGGTGGCCGTTCTTGCGGCGGCTGTTCTGCCGACGGCGCTTCTTGAAAATGATGACCTTGTCTAGGCGGTCCTGAGCGATCACCGTTGCCGTCACGGTCGCGCCAGCCACGAGGGGCGCGCCCAGCGTGGTGCCGGCGGTGGAGCCGACCGCGAGCACGTCGGTAAAGGTGATGGTTTCACCGGCCTCGCCGGCCAGCTTCTCGACTTTGAGCACGTCATTGGGCATGACGCGGTATTGCTTTCCGCCGGTGCGGATGACTGCGAACATCTTGGGTTCCTGATTCAGAACCGTCTCGGCGGGACCGGGCGGCTGCTTCTTGTGGACATGGGACGCCGGACGGCCTCGCGGCTGCCTGTGCATCACGGCGGGTTGTATCCACAGTAGCGACAAAGTCAATGTTGCGGGGCCTGGCTGGGCTTGGTATCACCCCGGCCACGCGGAGAGGTGGCCGAGCGGCTTAAGGTGGCGGTCTCGAAAACCGTTGTGGCGTAACAACCACCGTGGGTTCGAATCCCACCCTCTCCGCCAGCCCGCACCCCGCTGCCTCTGCTGGCACATCCATTGCACCTTCTTGCTTCAAGCAGCCCGCCCCGCCCCAGCCCTGGGCGCGTCCCGGACAGGATCTGCACATCCCCGCAGCAAAAGGTCGTGCAATTGTCGTATCTCGCGCCAAGTCAATTCGTTGTAAAGATGGTGGACGCCGGGGAGTCCAAGGTCTTCATGGCCACCCGGGACGCGCTGATCCGGGCCTACATGGCCGGCGCCATCCTGGCGCTCGCCGCCGTGTTCGCCGTCACCGTGACGCAGCAGACGGGCTACCCGATCATCGGCGCCATCCTGTTCCCGGTCGGGTTCTGCATGCTCTACCTGCTGGGCTTCGACCTGCTGACGGGCGTGTTCGTACTCTCGCCCTTGGCGCTGATTGACCGGCGGCCCGGCATCACCTTGGGCGGCGTGCTGCGCAACTGGGGGCTGGTGTTTGTCGGCAACTTCCTCGGCGCGCTCACGGTCGCGATGATGATGGCCATCGTCTTCACCTTCGGCTTCCAGACCGAGCCGAACGCGGTCGGCAAGGTCATCGCCGGCATCGGCGAGGCGCGGACCCTGGGCTACAAGCACTACGGCGCCGCGGGAATGCTGACCCTGTTCATCCGCGGGGTGCTGTGCAACTGGATGGTCAGCACGGGCGTGGTCGGGGCGATGATCTCCAACTCCGTCAGCGGCAAGGTCATCGCGATGTGGATGCCGATCATGGTGTTCTTCGGCATGACGTTCGAGCACTCGGTGGTCAACATGTTCCTGTTCCCCTCGGCGTTGCTGATGGGGGGCAAGTTCTCGGTGGCGGACTACATCATCTGGAACGAGATCCCGACGGTGGTGGGCAACCTGGTTGGCGGATTGGCCTTCACCGGGCTGACCCTCTATGCGACGCATGCGCGGACCGGGGCGCCGCGGAGGGCCGGAGTGCCGCAAGGGGCGGTCGCGGCCAGCCCGGCGGAATAGCGACGGGAGGAGGGCGCGGCCAGCCTCAGCCAAGCCCCTCGATGCGTTCGATGAACCGCTTCTTGCTCCCATGCCGCTCGCGTATGGCCGCCACCCGCCGGGCGAAGGCGGTCTCCGTGCCCTCCTCCTTCGCCAGCGCCTCCAGGTCCACCAGCAGCGCCGTCGCCCGGTCATAGCCGCTGGCATTACGCAATTCGATCTGGGCCTCGACCTCGGGCCACACCGCCTTGCCTCGCTGCGACAGAGCGTCCAGCCGGGCGCGCCTTGCCCGCTCGGCGGCCTTGGCCTGCCGCTCCGCCGCGGCCCGCGCCGCCTCGCGCGCCTTCTGCTCGCGCGCCTCGCGGACCTCCCCCGCGCGCGCCTGCAGCTCGGCCAGGGTTCGCCGCATCATGGCCGGCGCCGGGTTGTCCTCAGCCAGCATCGCCCGCAGCCCGGCTTGCAGGTCCGCCGCGACATGCGGGTCGCCGTCCAGCAGCCGCAACAGCAAGGCCGACTTCTCCGCCTCCGTCATGGCCCGAACGTAGCGGCGCCCAGCATCCGGCGACGTAGCGGCGGCGGCTGCCGGCACGGCCGGGCGCTCTGCGGCGGCATGCATCAGGTCGGGGTCAATGTCGAACAGCTTGCCAAACGCCAGCAGCGGGGCGGTCAGCGGCCCCAAGCCCGGCAGCGGCTCCGGCGCCTCGCCCCGGACCTCGCCAATGGGGACGCCCAGCAACCAGAGCAGGTAATAAAATCGCTGATCGCCCGCCAGCAGGTCGTCCCGCAGCGGCGCCAAGTCGCCCAGCAGCCCCTCGCCACCGTCCCATTCCTCGTCGAGATCCTCGTCGTCCGGGCTGGTGATGCCCAGGACCACGTTGGCGCCAGCGTCATGCAACTGCACCAGCTCGTTGCCTCCCACGCAGCGCTCCAGCAACGCCCGGTCTACCAGCCGGTCCGGCAAGCGGACCAGGAACTGGCGGGTGCCCCAGTTGGCCCAGTACAGGTGCAGGTCGAAGCACCGCTCCATTAGCTTAATCGGGCTGCCCTTGAAGTCGCCCCACTGGTAGGTATTGGTCAGGCTTCGCGACGTGATCTCCGCCCGGGACGAGAGGGAGCGGAGATACTTGCGGTCGGCGTCCGTCAGCGGGCGGTCAATCGCCTGGAACTCGTAATACTGATACTCGCTCATCGCTTTGCCCTTACCCTCCAAGTAAACTTTTGGAGCTTTGCGAACAGATGAAAAGCCAAGCGGGCTTGCGCGGCCTGGCCCCGCCGACGGCAATGTATGTGACAGCCTGTGCAAGCCTGCTTAGGGCCGCACCATCCGCCGAGGGAACGCTGCCAGTCCGGCCTGCAACGTGGTCCAGCCTGCCCGGGTTCGGAGGGCGCAAGCCTGTCAGGGCTGGAACACACCGTCCGTAACGACCGCCTGCAATGCACCCGCCAGCGGCAGCCCGTGATGCAGCGGCCACCACTGGCCGGTATGACGCATCCAGTGGACGTCGAAGTTGTCCCGCCCCATGCGGTCTATCCGTGCGAAAGGGTCGTCAAACTCCCGTCCCAAGTTGTCCTCGAACCCCGACCGGTAGCGCCGTATGAAGCGGTAACGCCCGCCGGCATAGGCGCCGGTAATGTCAACCAGGTAGTTAAACCCGGTCGGGGTAATCTCCTCCGGCACATGGGCAGGCCTGAGCACGTCCCGGATCAGCGCCTCGCACGCCGTGATGATGGCCCGGCGCTCCCCGGCATCCGGCAGAACCGGGCGAGGCGGCTTGGGCGCCCAAACCCACTGGCCCCGCCCTGCCACGGCCGCTACGCCACCGCCGGCGTGCCGAGATACTCCCGCATCACCTCCGCCGGCGCCCCGTCCGCCACGATCCGCCCCTGGTCCAGCCACATCACCCGCGTGCTCCAATCCTCGATCACGTTCGCCGCGTGCGACGACAGCACCAGGATGTCCGCCCCGCGCACCATGTCCTCCAGCCGCTCCCGCGCCTTGTCCATGAACGCCGCGTCGCCGGCCAGGAACCATTCGTCCATCAGCAGCACCTCCGGCCGGATGGCGGTCGCCAGGGCAAAACCCAGCCGGACCACCATGCCGCTGCTGTAGAACCGCACCGGCAGGTCCAAGAACTCGGCCAGCTCGGCAAACTCCTGCACGTCCTCCTCCAGCCGCCGGATCGCCGGGCGCGCCATGCCGTTATAAAGGCCGCGCAGCGCGATGTTCTCCCGCCCCGTCAGCTCCGGGTTCATGCCCAGGTTCGGGTCCAGCAGCGCCCCGATGCTGCCGGACACATGGACCCGGCCCACCACCGGCTCGTAGATGCCGGCCAGCGTCCGCAGCAGCGTGGTCTTGCCCGCGCCGTTGCCGCCGACCAGGCCCAGCCGGTCGCCAGAGCGCAGGGTAAACGACACATCGCGCAGCGCCTGCACCACGACCCGGTGCTTGGCATCCTCCTGCAGGCGGCCAGATGCGGCGGCGAACACCGTGCGCTTCAGGCTGCGGCTGTTCGCATGGTAGATCGGGAAGCTGACGTGCACGCCCTCGATGCGGACCGATGCCATGTCCGCTACACCCAGAACGCCAGGCGCGAGCGGACCCGCGCGAACCCCAGCCACGCCACCCCGCACAGCAGGGCGCTGAACCCGATCGCCGACGCCCAGACGTGCCACTCCGCCAAGTGTCCCAGCAACGGCGCACGCACGATCTCCAGCAGGGTGTAGAACGGGTTCCAGGGCAGCCAGGCGGCGCTGGACCCCTTCAGCATCTCCGGCCGCCAGATGATCGGGCTGATGAAGAAGGCGATCTGGATCACGCTGCCGACAATGGGCGGGATGTCGCGGAACCGCGCGCAGACCGCACCCAGCAGCACGCAGCACGCCAGGCCGTCGAGCAGCCAAAGCGCCAGCCCCGGCAGGGCGGCGGCGGCGGCGGCACCGGGCCACACGTCGAAGATGGCATAGACGAGCAGGATAACGACAACGTTGTGCCCCAGCACCAGCACGTTCCGCACGATGACGCGCAGGGCATACAGCGTGAACGGCAGCCGGACCGAGCGGATCATGCCCTCCGCCTGCTGGAAGCAGGTGCAGGCCTCCGTCACCAGCGAGGACAGGAACCCCCACAGCACCAGCGACAGCGCCAGGAACGGCAGGTAGTCGTGCAGGTCCATCTTAAACAGCGTGGAATAGAGGACGCCCAGCGCCCCGACCATGACGGCGGTGGACAGCGTCAGCCAGAACGGCCCCAGCACCGATCCACGGTAGCGCAGCCGGATGTCGAACCATCCCAGCGTGACCGCAAGCCGCCACAGGACCAGCCCGGCGCCGACGTCCAGCATTGCCTGCCGCTGCCGCGCGGCGTGCGACGAATCCGATTGCAGGACCAGGTCGGCTGGCATGGCCGGGGCAGGGAGGGGCAGGGATGCGCTCATTCTGCGCGGCCCGTTACCGGATCGCCTGCCCGCCCGCAACGGGGACGTGCCACCGATGTGTGCGGCAGCGACGCCACGGCGTTAAGCCGAAGTTGCCAGGCGTCGCACGAAGTCTTGCCATCGCACGTAGGCTAGTCTAACGCGGGTGACGCGGGTTTCAGCACGCCCGTCTGAGCAACGGCCTTCAAGCCGCTGATTCCTTGCGACGGTCCCGTGCCGTCGTGCCCTCCGGCCGCGCTGCGGCTGCGCCACGACGGAGATCGCATCATGCGTCCCACCACCTCCCAGCTCCGAGTGATCAGCAGCTTGACGGCAGTCGCCGTGCTGTCCGCCTGTGCGTCCACGCCGCAATACAGCGCGCAGCAGGAAAGCCGGTCCTACCTCAGCCGCGCCGGCCGCACCTACACGCCGCCGGGTCCGGCGCATGATCCCTGGGGTCCCTACATCAGCGAGGCGTCCTCGAAGTATGACGTGCCGGAGCGTTGGATACGTGAGGTGATGCGCCAGGAATCGGGTGGGCGCCTATATGGCCGCAGCGGCAACCTGGTCACGTCAGGCGCCGGCGCCATGGGCCTGATGCAGGTGATGCCCGGCACCTATGACGAGCTGCGCGTGCGGTATTCCGAGTTGGGCGACGATCCCTATGACCCCCACAACAACATCCTGGCCGGCACCGCTTACATCCGGGAAATGTATGACATCTATGGCTCGCCCGGCTTCCTGGCGGCCTACAACGCGGGTCCGGGACGGCTGGACGACTACCTGACCCGCAGCCGCATCCTGCCGGCGGAAACGCGCCGTTACGTCGCCAGCATCGGGCCGAAGCTGGGCGGCGACTCGCCGAACCGTCCGTCTCCGGGTGAGCAGTATGCGATGAACGCCGTGCCGCTCGCGATCCCGGACGGCTCCCGCTACGCCAGCGTTTCGGCGCCGGTTCGTGCTTCGGTCCCGGCCTACTCGACGGCGGTCGCCGCCGTGCTCAACCCGGCGTCGGCTGAGCCGATGCAGGCGGCCAGCAGCGGATATATGCCGGGCGGCCCGATCCGCCTCAGCCCGCAGCGTGAGGCCGCGCCGGCCCAGGCGTTCGCATCGGCTGAACCGATCCGCTTGCAGCCGCAGGCGACGCCCGACCCCGCCAGCTTCGCACCAGCCGAGCCGATCCGCCTCAGCCCGCAGCCCGACTTGGACCCGGCTTCGCTCGCCCCGGCCGAGCCGATCCGTCTGCGCCCGCAGCCGGTGCAGGTCGCGGCGGTCGACGACCTGCCGCCGCCGCCCGTGCCGGTACAGGCGCGTGCCGCTTACGTACCGCCGGCCGCCCCGCGTCAGGCATTCCAGGCCATGCGCCTGCCGGAGCCTCCGGCCCCGGCGCTTCGCCCGGTGCAGGTCGCGCAAACGTCGCGGTCGCCGATGGTGGTGCCGCCGGAGCCGCCGCGCCAGTATGCCGCGGTGCAGGCGCCTTTCGGCCCGGCGCCCCGGCCGCTGGGCTTCGGCCTGATCTCGCACGCCAACGCCGAGCCGATCGCTCCCCGCCGCACCGGGCCGCTCACCGCCGTCGCCGGCAACTGGGCCGTCCAGGTCGGCGCTTTTACCAACGAGGGCTTGGCCTCCGCTGCCACCCAGTCCGCCCGCGGACAGGCGCGGGAGGTGTTGGCCTATGCCCGTACCGTCGTCGCCGGCGTGCGCCAGCCCGGTGGGGTGCTGTATCGCGCCCGGCTGACCGGCCTATCCCGCGACGCCGCCGCACAGGCCTGCGAGCGCCTGCAACGCAGCCGCACGAAGTGCATGGTCGTGTCGCCGGATGCGCAATCTTAAGTAGGTCGTCAGACGCGCAATCTTAGTAGGTCGCCAGACGCGCCAGCGTGAGCGGCTAGGCTGATACGGACAGGGGGCGGGCAGCAATGCCCGCCCCCTTTGCTTGCCGGCAGCCGGGCAGGGGGCCATGATCCCCGCAGAACAGAGGAACCAGGCATTGGCAAAGCACGGCTATCTTCTCCCTCTCCCTCCGGGAGAGGGCCGGGGTGAGGGGGTCTCGAAGCACAATTCCTGGCCCGGCCAAAGCCTGTCCAGGCAGCACCGGTCGTCCGCCAACGCCCAGCCAAGACCCCCTCACCCCAACCCTCTCCCGGAGGGAGAGGGAGCCAGGGCAGTCCTGTCGTGAGCCGGTTCTCGTCCCTGGACAGCCTGTTGCGTCCCACAAGCGTCGCGGTGCTGGGCGCGAGCAACGACCCGACCCGGATCGGCGGGCGCCCAATCGCCTACATGCTCAACCAAGGCTTCGCCGGCGCAATCCTGCCCGTGAACCCCAACCGGCCGGAGGTCCAAGGCCTCACCGCCTACGCCAGCGTCGCAGACCTGCCCGCCGTGCCCGACACCGCCATCGTCGCCGTCCCCGCCGAGCTGGCCGTGCAGGCCGTGGACGACCTCGGCGCCCGCGGGGTCCGCAGCGCCATCGTCTTCACCGCCGGCTTCGCCGAGATGAACGAGGCCGGCGCCGTCCAGCAATCCCGCATGATGGACGCCGCCCGCCGCCACGGGATGCGCCTGGTCGGCCCGAACTGCCTCGGCCTGTTCAACGCCCGCATCGGCTTCTACCCGATCTTCTCCTCCTCGTTCGAGAACGGCTGGCCCAAGCCCGGCCGCATCGGCATCGCCAGCCAAAGCGGCGCCTACGGCACCCATGTCTTCGCCACCGCCCGCAACCGCGGCATCGGCACGCCCATCTGCGTCACCACCGGCAACGAGGGCGACGTGACCATCGGCGACGTGATCGGCTGGCTGGCCGAGGACCCCGACACCGACGTGATCGCCGCCTATGCCGAGGGCATCCGCGAATCCGGCAGCTTCCTCGACGCCCTCGCCGCTGCCCGTGCCGCGCGCAAGCCGGTCGTGATGATGAAGGTCGGCACCTCGGCGGTCGGCGCCCACGCCGCGCAAAGCCACACCGCCAGCATCGCCGGCGACGATGCGGTGACCGACGCCGTGCTGCAGGAGTTCGGCGTCGTCCGCGCCCGCACCACCGAGGAGATGCTGGACATCGCCACCACCGCCACCCGGCGCATTTACCCCGTCCGCAACACGCTGGGCGTCATCACCATCAGCGGCGGCGCCGGGGTGCTGATCTCGGACGCCGCCGAGAAGTTGGGCCTGCCGCTGCCGGAGATGCCCGCCGACGCCCAGGCCCGTCTCAAGGCCCTATTGCCCTTCGCCGCGCCGCGCAACCCGGTGGACTGCACGGCGCAGGCGTTCAACGACATGAGCCTGATCGGCACCTTCACCGACAGCATGATAGAGGACGGCGGCTACACGTCGCTGCTCGGCTTCTTCACCCAGGTCGGTGGCGCCGACAGCATGGCGCCACGCCTGCGCGAGCAGCTTCGCGCCAGTATGGCCCGGCACCCGGATCGCCTATGGGTCCTGTCCGTCGTCGCCCCGCCCAGCCGCATCGCGGAATATGAGGGCGACGGCTTCACGGTGTTCGAGGATCCAACCCGCGCCGTGGTGGCGATCCATGCGATGGGCCGGTTCGGCGACGCCTTCGCGGCCGCGCCGGGACAGCCGCCGCCCGCGGTGCCGCCCGTTGAGCTGCCGTTGACATCCCCGAACGAGGCCGCGGCAAAGCGGCTGCTGTCCCAGGCCGGCATCCCAGCCGCGCCCGAGGCCGCCTGCTCCACGTCGGACGACGCCGTCGCCGCCGCCGAAGGCTTCGGCTACCCAGTCGTGCTGAAGGTCCTGTCGCCGGACATCATCCACAAATCCGACATCGGCGGCGTCATCGTCGGCGTGCAGGATGCCGCTGCGGTGCGTGCCGCATTCGCCAACATCCTGGACCGTGTCACCGCCGCGGCGCCGGACGCGGCCATCGAGGGCGTCCTGGTCGCCAAGCAGCTCCGCGGCGGGGTCGAGTGCATCATGGGCATCACCCAGGACCCAGTATTCGGCCCGGTGGCAATGTTCGGCCTGGGCGGCATCTTCGTCGAGGTGCTGCGGGACGTAGCGCTGCACCGCTGCCCCTTCGGCGTGGACGTGGCGGAACGGATGATCCGTTCCATACGCGCCGCCCCGATCCTGCTGGGCGTTCGCGGCCGTCCGCCGGCCGACGTGGCGGCCCTGGCGATGATGCTGGCGCGGCTGTCCGTGTTCGCGGTGCAGGCCGGCTCGCGCCTGCGTGCGGTTGACCTGAACCCGGTCTTCGCCATGCCCGAGGGCGGAGGCGCCTATGCCGCCGACGCCGTGATCGAGCTGGGAGACGCGCCATGCTGACCGAGCATCGCGACGGCCCGACGGCGGTATTGACGCTGAACTATCCGGAGCGGCGCAACGCCTTGGCCATCCCGATGCGCCGCGCCCTGGTCGAGGCCTTGGAGCGCATCGAGGCCGACCCGGCCCTGCGAGCCATCGTCATCACCGGCGCCGGCGGCACCTTCTGCGCCGGCGGCAACATCAGCGGCATGGACGTCGCCAACCTGGCTGCCGGGCGGGAACGGTTCCGCCTGACGCATCAGCTCGTCCGGCTTCTGATAAAGGGCAGCAAGCCGATCGTCGCAGGGGTCGAGGGTTGGTGCGTCGGCGCCGGGCTGTCCATGGCCATGTGCTGCGATACTATTATTGCGGCGCGGGACGCACGCTTCGCCGCGGGCTTCGGCAAGATCGGCTTGATTGCCGACCTTGGCCTGCTTCATACGCTTCCGGCGCGCATCGGCCAGGGCCGGGCGCGGCAGGTGCTCCTCTACAACGACCCGATGGACGCTGCCCGCGCAGAGCAGGTTGGCCTGGTGGACGAGCTTGTGGAACCAGGCGGTGCCCTGGATGCGGCCATCGCCCGCGCCAGGCGCTTTACGGATGCAGCATCGTTGCCCATCGCCTTGACCCGGCAATGGCTGGCCGCCGGGCTAGATGCGGCGTTGGATTGGGAGCGGGAGGCGCAGTCCGGCCTGTTCCTGACCGCCGACCATGCCGAGGGAAAATCCGCGTTCCTACAGAAGCGGCCGCCGCGGTTCAGCGGAGTTTGATGCTACTTGGAGACATTGGGAGTCACAGTCTCGGTGCTGGGGGTAGTCCCTATTGTTGCCGAGCCTGTGCGCCCGCTGCCACTGATCGCTCCGCTGGGGAGGGCGCTGAACGGTGCCCCCACGTCGGCGCTGGACGCGACGCCAGCACGGTCCGCCGGCGCGCTGGTATCGTCAATGGGCCCTGCTGTCGGCGCCGGGGTCCAAACTTTATTGTTCTGTCCCCGGTCCGGTTCCCGTCCTCGGCTCTGGCCCAACGCAGGTGTCGCAAGCAGGAGAGCGACAAGAATAATGGCGCGCATGGCATATAATTCCTATTTTTCTCGCAACGCAGCAAGGGCGGGAGAGGTTGCCTACCTACTCCCTCTCCCTCCGGGAGAGGGTCGGGGTGAGGGGGTCGTTCGGCGCTGCCCTTGCCGGTCCAGCTCCCCCGCCAGGCAGCTAAGACTCCCTTCCCCTCACCAGCTCCGGCAAGGACCCCGGCCGCGCATCTCCTGATGCCGCTCTGGCTGCCCATCACCTTGGCCGCCGCCCTGTTCCAGACCTGGCGCACGGCATTGCAGCAGCGGCTGCGCACGGAGTTCTCGGTCGGGACTGCCGGGTTCGTCCGCTATATCTATGCCATCCCGGTCGGCGCCGTGCTGCTTGCGGCATACTGGACCGCCACACGCGGCACCCTGCCGCCGCCCAATGCCGGGTTCCTGCTCGGTTGCGCCGTGGGCGGGCTGGCGCAGGTGCTGGGCACCTCGCTGCTCATCATGGCCTTCGGCTATCGCAGCTTCGCCGTCGGTACTGCCTATTCCAAGACGGATGCCGTGCAGGCCGCCGTGGTGTCGTGGCTCGTGCTGGGCGAGACGCTGCGCCCTTTGGCACTGGCCGGCATCGGCGTCGGAGTGGCCGGTGTCCTGCTGCTGTCCCTCGCGGGACGAGGCCTGAACCTGCGGGTGCTGCTGCGGGCCACGTCGCAGCCGGCGGCTCTGTGCGGCCTGGGTGCGGGTGCCGGGTTCGCGCTGGCCGGCGTGGGGATCAAGGCCGCGACGGTCGCCCTGGCCGCCCCGGACCCGGTACTGGCGGCGCTGCTGGCGCTGGTCGTGACCAACACGATGCAAACCGTGATGCAGGGTGCCTGGATGGCGTGGCGGGAGCCGCCGGGATTGCGCGCCGCGTTCACCGGCTGGCGGAGGGGTGCGTGGGTCGGGGCACTGTCGGCCTGCGGCTCGGCCTGCTGGTTCGCCGGGTTTGCGCTGGCGCCCGTGGCACTGATCCGGACGGTCGGACAAATCGAGGTGGTGTTCATGCTGTTGTTCAGCCGGTTCTACCTGCGGGAAACCCTGCGCCGGGAGGACGTGGCAGGGCTGGGGCTGATCGTCGCGGGGGTGGTCCTGGTGCTTGCGGGCCGGTGATGACGGCCGGCGTGGGATGGGGTGCGGAACCATCTAGGGCGCCCCGCGGTGTGGCGTTGTGGTCCCTTCTACTGACCCGTCGGTGCGCTGCTCCGGTATAGGACAAACCGTTGCAGCGGATCGCCCTCCGGCACGTCGGGGTGATCGAAGTCCCCAAGGAGGTCGCGGACCATGCCGGCCCGCTCCATCAGCCGCCACGACGCACGGTTGCCGGCGGGGGTGAAGGCGACGACCTCGGGCAAGCCGATCCGGCTGAACCCGTCCGCCAGCGCCGCACGTGCAGCCTCGGTTGCATAGCCCTGGCCCCAATGCGCCCGCGCCATCCGCCACCCGATCTCAACGCAGGGCGTGAAGTGTGCGGTGAACCGCGGCACCATCAGGCCGCAGAAGCCGATAAACCCGGCGCCGGGCAGGTCCATCGCCCAGCCCCCGAAGCCATTCACCTCGAAGCAGGCTTCCATACGCTGCATTGAGGCCACGCTTTCCGCCCGGTCCCGCAATGCAGGGAAGTAGCGCATCACTTCGGGGTCGCTGTTCAGCGCGGCAAATGGCTCCAGGTCGGACGGCATCCAGCGGCGCAGGCGCAGCCGGGCCGTCTGCAGCATCACGCGAACATTGCCGCGATTGCATCCTGGTCCACTGCCGCCAAGGTGGATGGCGACCAGCGCGGGGCGCGGTCCCTGTCCACTACCATCGCGCGCACCCCTTCCAGGAAATCCGGATGCCGCGTCGCGTGGCGGGTCAGCGCCAATTCGGCCTGCAGGCACTCCTCCAACGTCCGGCCGGCGCCGCGCCGCAGCAGCTCAAACGACCACATGATGGAACTGGGGGATGCGGCCTTGATCGCCTGGAGAGCCTCGTCGGCCCAGTCCGACCCGTCATCAGCTAGTCTTGTGACGATCCCGGCGACACTGTCCGCTTCAAACGCCCGGAGGTGGGAGGCAGCGTAGGGCAGCAACGCGTCCATCGTCGGCACCGTTGCGCTGCCAAGCACGGCCACGCCTTCCTCCGCAATCTCGTCTGCCAGCTCGGCCAGGGTTTCACGCGAAACATAATGCGTCGCCACGCCTGCCCACAGCGCGTCGGCCCCACCCAGCCGCGCCCCGGTCAGCGCCATATATATCCCGCAACCCGGGCGCAACCGGGGCAGCGCATAGCTGGCCCCAACATCTGGGAACAAGCCAATACCTGTTTCAGGCATTGCAAAAATGGCTGCCTCGGTAGCGACCCTCGCCGTGCCATGAATGGACAACCCGATTCCGCCGCCCATGCAAATCCCGTCAATCAGCGATACATACGGCTTGGGATACCGGGCGATGGCCAGGTTCATCGCATATTCGGCGATGAAGAACGCATTGATGCCAGAATGGTCACCAGCCAGCAACAGGTCGCGAACCAACCGGATATCGCCGCCCGCGCAGAACGCCCGGCCCCCCGCACCCTCGACGACCACGGCATGGACCGCTGGGTCGTCCCGCCACTCATCCAGCGCCTGGTGAACCGCCTGCAACATGGCTAGATCCAGAGCGTTCAGGGCTTTCGGCCGGTTCAGCGTGATCCGCCCAATCCGCCCCTGGCGACGGATGATGACCGTAGGTGGGTCTGGAAGCGTCAAGGGCCGGGTGTCCTCAAGGTCACCCGGCCCTATAACTGCAGTTCCAGCATGCGGCCAGAGTTCGCCGGACTCAGGTGCTACCGTCGCAGCAGACGCGAAGCCACTTCCCCAGCCAATCTGACCGTGCCGCGCGGACGGACGACGGTTACGCTGCGCTTGGGCCGCGCCATAAAGCCAAAGGCCTCTCCGGCCAGAGACATGGCCGTGACTGAACCACGCATGTCATGGACGGCCTGCTTGCGTATTGCCAAAGCCTCGGTTTCGACAGTGCCAGGCACACTCTTGAGCGCCTTCAGTCCGCATGCCCCAGCGATGACGAGATCCACCGCCAGCAAGATCAGGCTCGCAACCACTGGCGAAACATTGGGAACCATGAGATCATAGGCGACCACATGCAGCAACACGAGCACGCCGAGTGCGAACACGGCGGCGACAGCGCCGTAAACTGCACGCAAGGACTGCCTGCTCGCCAACTCGCGCAGGCGAAGGGCCTCCGCGTTTGCAGCAACCTTGGCCAGCTCGACTGCGCGCATCGGATCAGCGCGCGATGCGGCCGAGCAGGTAACCGACGCCAGCTGCGATCATGATCGCCGCCAGCGGTGACTCCCGCACTTGGTCAGACAGCATCTCAGTTTGGTCCGAAGCCATGTCCCGGGCCTGACGAGCATAATCCTCGGCGGTGCTGGCAGCGTTGGACAGGGCTGGGGTCACACGCTCAGACATCAGGTTCTGCACTTGGTCGCGAAGCTGGGAAATCTGCGCCTTGGCATCGTTCATGCTGTAATCTGACATTGAGGCCTCCGTTGGTGATGGCCTGACAACGCCGGATTTCCGGGCGGGTTGCCCGTGTGACGGAAATGGGACTGTTCGCTTCCCTCTCCCCCTGGGAGAGGGCAGGGGTGAGGGGGGCTTGGTTGTGCAGAGGCAGACTGCCTATGCGCCTACAAACCCCTCTACTAAGGGTTCGTCATAAAATAACCGCGTTTACTTTCCATTGATTGACGAGCAAAATCAGCGAGATGCGATTTACGGCCGCATCACTTATTTTATGACGAACCCTAAGGATAGGATTATGCTTGCCCGCCCCCACACCCCAACCCTCTCCCGCAGGGAGAGGGAGCAGGACTGTCGCCGTTAGGCAGCCTGCGCCATGTGTATTGCCTTCCACACCTTCTCAGGCGTTGCCGGCATGTCAATCGTCTTCACCCCGGACCCGCGCAGAGCGTCCACGATCGCGTTGATCATCGCCGGCGGGCTGCCAACTGCCCCGGCCTCACCGGCCCCCTTCACGCCCAACGGGTTGCTGAGGCAGGGTACCTCGATCAGGTCCACCTCGATGTCCGGCAGGTCCGCCGCCCGCGGCAGGGCATAGTCCATAAAGCTGCCCGACAGGAGCTGGCCGCTCTCGGGATCGTAGGACGTGCGCTCCAGCATCGCCTGCCCCACGCCCTGCGCCACGCCGCCATGTACCTGGCCGCGCACGATCATCGGGTTCACCGCCTTACCCACGTCGTCGCAGACGATGTAGCGGACGACGCTGATGATACCCGTCTCGGGGTCCACCTCGACCTCCGCCATGTGGCAGCCGTTGGGGTAGGTGTGCTTCTCGATCTGCGCGACCTCCGCCGCATCCAACTGAGTCGCGTCCTGCCCGCCCGAGGCACGGCTGCGCTGATGGGCTGCAAGCTCCAGGATGCCCATGCCGCGGTCCGTGCCGGCCACGCTGAACCGTCCACCGGCGAATTCGATGTCGGCGACCGACGCTTCCAACACCTCGGATGCCGCCTGCTTGCCCTTCTCGATCACGCTCGCCGCCGTCACCAGGATGGCCTGGCCCTCGGAATATAGGCTGCGCGCGCCGCCGGTGCCGCCGCCAGTCGGGATGGTGTCGGTGTCGCCCTGGCGGATACGGACCTTGTCGCCGTCAATGCCGAGCTGGTCCACGGTAAGCTGTACGTAGGCGGTTTCATGACCCTGGCCGGTGCTCTGCGTGCCGACGAACACATCCACGAAGCCGTCATCGGCAAAGCGTATCTCGGCCCGCTCGCTGGGCGAGCCGCCGGTGGCCTCAAGGTAGTAGGCCATGCCTATGCCGCGCTTCATCCCGCGCGCCTCGCTGCTGGCCCGGCGATACTCAAACCCGGCCCAATCAACCTTCTGCAGCGCCGCATCCAGCACCTTGCCGAAATCGCCGCTGTCATAGGTCTGCTGCATCGCCGATACGTATGGCATGGCCGAGGGCGGCACCATGTTGCGGCGGCGCAGCTCCACCCGGTCAATGCCAGCCTCGAACGCGGCAGCGTCAATCAGCCGCTCGACGACATAGTTGCTTTCCGGCCGGCCGGCGCCGCGATAGGCGTCCACCGGCACCGTGTTGGTGAAGACGCCGACCACGTTGGCGTAGATCGCCTGGAAGCCATAGACGCTTGCAAGCACCTTGGTGCCTGCCATCGTCGGGATCATCGGTGCATAGTTGGACAGGTAGGCGCCCATGTTGGCGACGTTGCGTATCCGCATCGCCAGGAACTTGCCGTCCTTGTCGAGCGCGATCTCACCCTGCATGATGTTGTCGCGGCCGTGCGTATCGGACAGGAACGCCTCGCTGCGCTCGCTGGCCCACTTCACCGGGCGGCCGACCTTGCGGGCCGCATAGCAAGTCAGCGCATGCTCGGCATACAGGAACAGCTTCATGCCAAAGCCGCCGCCGACGTCGGGGGTTATGACGCGGAAACGCTCCTCCGGCACGTTGAACACGGCACTGGCCAGCATCCCCTTGATGCTCCAGCCGCCCTGAGTATTGGTGTGCAGGGTCCAGCGTTCGCTCGCCGGATCATACTCGGCGACGGCGGCGCGTGCCTCCATGCTGGCGACCACGACGCGGTTGTTCACAACCGTCAAACGGGTGACGTGGGCGGCCTGGCCGAACAGCTCGTCGGTGCGGGCCTTGTCGCCAGTCTCCCAGTCGAAGCAGCGGTTGCTCGGCACGCTGTCCCAAACCTGCGGCTGGCCGGCGTCCATCGCGGCACCCAGGTCGGTGACGCTCGGCAGCAGGTCGTAATCCACCATCACCGCCTCCAGCGCATCGCGGCCGGCCTGATGGGTCTCGGCGACGATGAAGACGACGGGGTCGCCGACATGGCGCACCTGCTGGATCGCGAGCACGGGATGCGGCACGTCCGCACGCTTGCTGCCATCGCGATTATTAAGTGGTATGTCGCAAGGCAGGCCGCCGATGCCGTCTGCCTGCAGGTCGGCGCCGGTGATGACGGCAAGGACGCCAGGCATTGCCTTGGCAACCGACGTGTCAATTGACAGGATGTGGGCGGCGGCATGCGGGCTGCGGAGCACGACGCCGAAGGTCTCGCCCGGTAGGGAGATGTCGTCGGTGTAGCGGCCGTCGCCGATCAGCAGGCGAGGGTCCTCTACCCGGCGGACGGGCTGGGCCATACCAAACTTTGTCATGCGGAGGTTTCCTTTGTTGTGGCGCGGTTACGCCTTCACTTACGGTGTCAGACGAAAAGGGAAAGGGGGCGCCGTGACTCCCTCTCCCTCCGGGAGAGGGCTGGGGTGAGGAAGGCCGCGAGCGCAATCTCCAGACGTAGGAACACGGACCAATACTAGCGCTGATGCCGGGCAGGTTTTGCGGCTCCCCTCACCCAAACCCTGCTATGAAAATAGAAATGAAGTTGCGTCGCCGGGACGGTATGCGCAATTTTCATCCCTGGTTGCGCATCGCCTGTAGGTGCGGGGCGTCTCTCCCGGAGCAAGAGGGGAGCAGGCAGGCACGTCAGCCAACAGGCTCCGGCACCCGTGCGGGCGGCGTCGGCACCGCAGTCGGTGAGCCGCCATGCCCCTCATCCCCACCCTTGCCGCCAAACCGCGACTTCACCTTCTCGCGCATCGTCTGGAACACGACATACAGCATCGGGATCAGGAAAATGCCGATCGTGCTCGCGCCCAGCATCCCTGCGAACACCGGCGTCCCCACGGCCCGCCGGCTGACCTGGGCCGCGCCGTTGGCCGTCACCAGCGGCAGCAAGCCCAGGATGAAGGCGATGCTCGTCATCATCACTGCGCGGAACCGGGTCTGCGCGCCCAGCCGTGCCGCCTCCTTGATGCTCTTGCCGGCCTCGCGCTGGTCCTTGGCGAACTCCACGATCAGGATGCCGTTCTTCGCCGCCAGCGCGATCAGCACCACCAGGCCGATCTGCGCATACAGGTCCAGCGCCAGGCCAGTCACCTGCATCCCAACGAACGCCGTCAGGATGCCGACGCTGACCGACAGCAGCACCGGCACCGGGATGACCCAGCTTTCATACAGCGCCACCAGGAACAGGTAGGCGAACAGGATCGCCAGTCCGAGTATCTTGCCGGTCTGCCCCGCCGCCGTCTTCTCCTGGTAGGCCGTTCCCGTCCACTCGTAGCTGTAGCCCGACGGCAGAGTGCGGTCGCTAATCCCCTCCATCGCCGCCAGCGCCTCGCCGGACGAAACGCCGGGCTTCGGCGTGCCCTGCACGGTGATCGAGCGGTAGTTGTTATAACGGCTGATGGTCTGCGGCCCCAGCACGATCCGCGCGTCGGCGATGGAGCGCAGCGGCACCATCGTGCCCTGCTTGTTGCGGACGTAGATGCGCCAGATCGCCGGGATGTCGGTCCGGTCCGCGGCGTCGCCCTGGATGTTCACCTGCCAGGTGCGGCCGAACAGATTGAAATCGTTGACGTAGATGCCGCCCAGCGTCGCCTGCAGCGCCGTGAACACGTCGCTGATGGACAGCCCCAGCGCCTGCGCCTTCTCCCGGTCTATGTCGAGGTAGATGGACGGCGTCGTCGCGCTGAAGGTGCTGAACACGCGGGCCATCTTCGGGTCGGCGTTGGCGCTGGCCAGCAGGCCGTTCAGCACGCTGCCCATCTCGGCGGGCTCACGGCCCTCCAGGTTCTGCAGCTGGTATTCGAAGCCGCCGCCGGTGCTCAGCCCGATGATCGGCGGCAGGTTGAACGGGAAGGCGATGGCCGAGCGTATGCCGCCCAGCCCCTGCGCCATGCGCCCGATCAGCGCCTGCACCTTGTCCGATGCCGCCTTACGGTCGGCAAACGGCTTCATCCGCATCACCATGAAGGCCGAGTTCGACTGGTTGCCACTGTCCAGCAGGGAGAAGCCGACGATGGCCAGCACGTTCTCGATCTGCGGGATGCCCTTGGCGATGCCCTCGATGCGGGTGACCACCTCCCGCGTGCGGGTGACGCTGGCGCCGTTTGGCAACTGGACGGCGACGAAGAAGGCGCCCTGGTCCTCTTCCGGCAGGAAGCCGGTGGGTGTGCGCAGGGTCAGGCCGTAGATGCCGCCGAAGCACGCGACGACCAGCACCACCGCCAGCACGCCCACGCGTAGCAGCCGGCCAACGACGTTCGCGTAGCCGTCCCGCACATTGTCGATGCGCCGGCCGATCCATCCCATGATCCCGCGCCTCGGCCCGTTGTGCCGCAGCAGCACCCCGCACAGCGCCGGCGACAGCGTCAGCGCGTTGGTCGCCGAGATCAGCATCGCGACGCTGATCGTCACTGCGAATTGCCGGAACAGCGTGCCTGAGATGCCGGGGATGAACCCGATGGGCACGAACACCGACAGCAGCACGAGGGTGATGGCGATGATTGGCGCCGTGATCTGCTCCATCGCTTTCTTCGTCGCCTGCCGCGGCGTCAGCTCCGGCTCCTCCTCCATCACGCGCTCAACGTTTTCGACTACCACGATGGCGTCGTCCACGACGATGCCGATGGCGAGCACGAGCGCCAGCAGGGACACCGTGTTGGCCGAGTAGCCCAGCGCCAGCAGCACGGCAAAAGTGCCAATGAGGCTGACCGGGACCGCGATGATCGGGATCAGCGTCGCGCGCAGGTTGCCGAGGAAGATGAACACCACGATCGCAACCAGCACGAAGGCCTCGATCAGGGTGCTTTTTACCTCCTCGATGGTGTCGGACACGAAGGTGCTGCTGTTGTAGAAAACCTTGCTCTGCAACCCCTCAGGGAAGCGCTTGCCCAGGTCGTCCAGCGCCGCCTGGATGCGGGCGGAGGTTTGCACTGCGTTGGCGCCAGGGGCGAGGTAGATGCCCAAAGTGACCGCTGGGTTGCCGTTTAGGCGGCTTTCGCTGTCCTGCGTCGCAGCGCCGAGTGCCACCCGCGCCACGTCCCGCACCCGCAGCACCGAGCCGTCCGCGTTAGCGCGGACGATGATGTTGCCGAACTCCTCCGGCTGGGTCAGGCGGCCCTTGGTTTGAAGGTTGATCTGGGACTGCGTGTCGTCGCTGGTCGGACGTGCACCCACCCGGCCGACCGGCGCCTGCACGTTCTGCTGCTGTATCGCGGTGATGATGTCGCTCGGCGCCAGGCTCAGCTCAATCAGCCGGTTGGTGTCGAACCAGATGCGCATGGAGTAATCGAGCGCCCCGAACAGCGAAGCCGACCCCACGCCGGACACGCGGCTCAACCGGTCCAAGATGTTGATCGTGACGTAGTTGGAGATGAACAGCGGGTCCTGCTTTGCGCCCTCGCTGCTGAACGCCAGGAACTCCAGGATGGCGGAGGACCGCTTCTGCACCGTAACACCCTGGCGCTGCACCTCGGCCGGCAGGCGGCTCAGCGCGGC
>JAABUW010001156.1_pt1 | contig 46353 bp, 60 predicted proteins | sample 5560081 | NCBI WGS metagenome assembly JAABUW01 (sample SAMN10711882, study PRJNA513363) | rock metagenome | isolation source: Antarctica rocks | place: Antarctica: Victoria Land, Knobhead sud | reverse complement strand
CACTTCCATCAGGTTGTAACGCCGGCAATACTATGTATGACTCGTTACCTGAGCCAAAAAATACCTCAGTCTTTGAGTGATCTTGCTACAGGAACCTATCTTGGAAGTCTGTGTCTTCAATACCAGATATTATCAAGGAGGTACATTCCAGAGTTGGTCAATTATACTCTTAGTGCATTGCTGGCACTGGCACCGGTGAAGGCCAAACGTCTATACGGATGCTTCCCACATCACGCATCTCTGCTACCGCTTCAGGTTGATGATATTGAAACAATATCAGAGAGCCACAACAGACGTTTGAGATTCTGGGATATTCTTCCCAACCCTGATGCCTCGGTTGACGAGACAGAAGATCTCAAAAAAGCCCTCCTCGACACCAATATAGCTATGATTAGCTCCATGGCCGACCTTTGGGCCGACAAGTCAGCATTCTCTGAAGTCTTCGATCCCTTCTCTAGAGTGTTGCAGCATCTCCTGAGCAAACCTTGCTCCCTTAAGCTGAACACCACCACCATTGTAAGCACTAACCTCCAACCTCCAATTCAGATCTTTACTAATTACTCCCTTCCAGTCCGCCGCGCGCACCACCCTTTCCCACCTCTCTACTCTCCTCCGAGATTCTTCCCAAGCCCGCCAGCCTCTCGCCCTCCACAACCACCGCCCCCTCGCCATCAAAACCTCCATCCCCAAATTCGAAGATTCCTACAATCCCTCTAAACACTACGACCCCGACCGCGACCGCGCCGACCTCAGTAAACTCAAAGCAGAGCACAAGCGAGAACGAAAGGGAGCATTGAGAGAACTGAGGAAAGATGCCAATTTCATGGCGCGAGAGGGGCTGAGGGAGAAGAAGGAGAAGGATCAGCAGTATGAGAAGAAGTTTAAGAGGTTGGTGGCGGAGATTCAGGGGGAGGAGGGCAGGGAGGGAAAGGGGTATGAGAGGGAGAAGGCTATGAGAAAGAAGGCGAGGAGGTCGTAGGTCCCATAGTGAATCAATGTTGTACTAGGCAAAGACTTGGAAATACGACTCTTACGAAAGAAAAACCTGGAGACATATTCGAGCATTGAAAAGTAAATTTGGAAGACCTGCGAGTGGAAGGAGTTACCACCGGTAGAGTTCCAGCTGGAAAGATTTGTCGGATTATGTCCTGCTAGAAGTATAACGAGTCAAAAACCGCTTCTAAAGGGGTATACCCAACTCCTTCTAAAAACCCAGGCTTCCCCCCCAAAACGCCCTCTACAATATCTCCCCTCTTCTCATCCCCCCCCCATCGCTCACTCTCCCGCACCCCCCCTAGCATAAGTAATTTTCAACCTCTTCGGCCCCTTCCCCTCCTCCTCCTCGCCCTTCTTATTCTTCTTCGTCTGCGCCGCCCCCTTCACGCCCCCCCCCGCACCCACCGGCGTCGCACCGTTGCCTTCCCCCCCCCTCAGCTGCGGCGGCTGGCTCGAGGTCGGCGTCGGCGCATGCGAAGGCGTCGTCTGCGTGCTCGACGTCGGCGACAGCTCGCGCATGAAGCTCGCCGACGAGCGGCTGAAGACGCGGTCTTGCTCCATCACCGTGCCTTTTCTTCTCGTGCTTGTGCCTCCCCCTCCTCCTCCTCCGCCGCCGCCGGGGTTAATACTGGTGCTGGTGGTGGCGCCGGGGGCGGAGGAGCCTTTGATGTAGTTGTCGAAGCCCTTGATGATGTTTCCGGCGGCGGTTTCTTCGAGGTAGGAGGCTTCGAAGCGGAAGATTTGGTCTTCGAGGGTCGCCATGTTTTTGTCCAGGAGGCGCTTTTTCTGTAGGGTTTCGCGGAGGTCGCGCTTGAGTTTTTCGTAGTAGGGGAGGCCGCGGGTGGGGTCGGCGGAGGGGGCGGCGGCGGTGGTGGTAGGAGGGGGGATGTTTTCGGTCATGTTTGTGGGCGTGGGGGGGAAGTGTGTTCTGAGTGGGTTGGAAGGGAGGTGGACCCAATCAGTGGACTGGCGCAAACGTGCTCAGGGATGGATTGTTTGTGTGACTTGCAGCGGTGTATGCGGAAGCCGAGCTACGACGTTCGAGGTGCTCTCTTCAAGGCCATCCTCTATCACTTCACGCTTTCAAGGTTACCACTCTGCTAGAACACCGCGATCATTACAGATAATCATAGGCCCCAGACTCGCATACTCAGAATGGACCATAGCCATCACGCAGGCATGGACATGCCCTCGCACGGCCCCAAATGCAACATGAACGCAAGCCATATGCCTTTCTCACCGCAATTGCTCACCCGTAGTAACCTCCTATCCTAGATGCTATTCACCTGGGACACGACCGACCTGTGCATCATCTTCCCACAATGGCACATCTCCTCCACCTTCACCCTCCTCCTCTCCCTCGTCGGCGTCGTCCTGCTCACCGCTGGCTACGAGCTGGTGCGCGAAGCCAGCAGACGCTATGAATCGTCGAGCGCGGAGTACATGAATAGTCTTCCAAGTAAGTCTAGATCCGGCCAGATGCTAGGCGGGTAGGGGCTAAGCTCTGTCGTTCTTGTGGAAGATGATGATGGTCATGAACGCAGCTCATTACTTTGGTCAGGGAAGAGTCTTGGGCAAGCGGAGACGAGGGTGAAGTGCGTGAAGGCAACATTATATGCGGCGCAGGTGTTTTATAGCTTTTTTATTATGTGAGTACTGTATCTGGATGATGCATCAAGGGCTAGGTTGACTGATGGATCCAGGCTTCTGTTCATGACATATAACGGCTGGGTGATGTTTGCAGTTGCTGTCGGCGCTTTCATTGGGTATCTAGCATTTGGAAATTCGAGCGCTACGAAAAGCGTGGCATGTCATTGATCGTCTTTGGTTATCTAGATTGCGTTCTGGTGGCAGTCATTGATGATTTATGGCACTTCTTCGTTATCATCTCCGAAGCCAAAATCAAAACCATTTGAACCCTCATGGTCGTCCCCATTTCCGTTGACTAAGTGGTCCCACTTTCTCTTCCGACCCTCCTTCAACTTTTCAATTTCCTCTAGAGCCTTGTTCAAGATTTCTGGATGTAGCTCCTTCATCTTCTCCACAAAGGTCTCGTATGGGTGCCCCACGTCGCTCTTAAAGCCTGAGACTTGATCAGGCTTATCTTTCAAGAATGCTAATACGTTCACCAGATGAGCCCTGGGAACAAAGTTCTGGGTAATGGCGATGCTCGGACTCAGGTTCACCACTAGATGCCACCATCCTGATGGCACGTGTAGCACCTCTCCTTCATGACAGATTCCCTCCATACAGCCTCTAGTTCTTCTTGCTTCGGTATGAAAGCCCAGCAACCATTCGGCAATGCTCAAGGGGCTGGTGACTTCACTCTGATCCTCCGAGACATAGACGCCAGGTGGAGGCGGATATGATGGAGACGTAGGAAACATGATCCAGTACTTTGAACCACGCAGTACGGCGTTCCAAGCACTTTGGCTGTTAGACTGTGCCTATCTTGAGTAGAGTGATCTTAACGGACCTTGTAGCATTTGGATCCTTGTGGAAGGTACTACCACTCCTCTCCGGCCCTATAATCAGCCATCGGCTGTCTGGTCTATCGCTGCTTAAGGCCGCAAAGAGATCCTCTCCAAAACACGCTGGAGCCCAGTAATGCCCAGCATCTTCCTTCCCAACTTTGATATCCATCTTTTCGACGAATGACTGATCAAAGAGGTATAGTGGACTCTCATCTATTGTGTTTTCCATGTAGTCTACGTACGTCTTCAGTGGCCAATCAACTGCTTCGGCTCTAAATTCCACATCCCCGTACGTCTGAAGGAGCTCATCTGCGGACCATTCTCGATACACCGGCCACTCTTGTACGGGATCCGTTAGGATGAAGGGTTTGTTTGTCCAGTTGTCTGAAAATTCAGAAGGGGCAATATCTGAGAGCCGGGGTATACAATTTTTGGGTGGGATTCTGCTCCCATATGGGTAAAGCGGAGTGTGAGCACAGAAGAAAGGTCTATGTAGCAGATCTGAGAAGAGATTCTCGCACGAGATCCGGGACATGTGCGCCTCTGTGACATTGTTGAATGTGGAAAACCATGTTCCACGCCAACTAACGCTGGGAGGAGAAGATCTAGAAAGCGACAGGCTTAGCTGCAGCTCAATCTTACGAAGGCACCAAAATGATTTTCAAGTCGTGTATTTCATATATCATCATAGCAGCTAAAACCAATGAATTACCATTTAGATTTTGAGTATCCGTTAAGTCTCTGCCTCGACTCCTGATAATTTGGTCCCTTGATAATCCATGGGAATTCCAAGAGCCGAAGACTCAAGGGTACAGAGACATCCACCAAGGCCTAGGTCCCGGTTCAACCAAGAAGAGAAAAACGGTAGAAATAAGGTCTCGACCAGATGGGGATGCATACTCAACAAATAGCGTCTTCCAAAGCTCTTCACATCTAGAGAAAGCATACAGAGCCTTACAGGTGCTGCCAAGTTGCAGCAGCGAAGTAGAACCCAGGTTTTCGAGTATCTTGAGTACGAGCTCATCGGGCAAGATGGAAAAGAATCCAGCAGCGGACTTGATATTCTGAACGCCAACATAAGCGTTGCCAGCTGGCTTGACCTTCAGTGGGTGACAGGGGATTGGATGCGGAATCTCGTCCGCGGAAGAAATATCGCGGGATTGTGGCATCCTTGTGTGACTTCACTCTTGACTCTGATTCAATGTCAGGGACGGTAAAGGGTCTCTATTAATCTCAAGATCAATGATTTGCATGAAACGCTTGTGAATAGCTGCTTCCACCAGAGAGAACTAAATCCTCAAGGTAGTGATGACGCCGAAATGAGCGATTTCCGCTAAGTGTCGAGCTTTTTCGGTGGCATCGTTGTCGGTTCTTAAGACGATGAATCACTTGAGCTGAGGTGGTGAATAGTGAATGCCTTGGATGTGCTGGAAGAAAGACTGAAAGAGTAAATGATTTTGTGCCAGTCATTAATTGCGGTGAAATGAAGAAATCCGAACCGAGCGCGGCAAATTCTTATTTTTTATTTTTAGCGCCTTTTCTCAAAATTTCAGTAACACACAAGCGGGACCTCAAATCATTTTCTCTTTCTGAATAATACATCATACAGATACACCACTCACAAGAATAAACCAACACTACTGATATCAGACCGGCGCTCACATTTGAGTGCTCTGATATCCGAGACACAACAGCAAGCACCACACATCTATCCCTGGTCGTAGCCTCATAGGTTCACCTCCAGAACACAGCCCCACTACAACCTTTTCCCAGTCTATAGGATCACTGACCCAGGTCGTGATCTGCCAAAAGCCAAGTCGCAATCATGGCTTCTACTGATAAAGGTCTCGAGGAGATCCCGGAATGTAAGATATCTCGGTGCACACTATTTATCTGTAGCATGCTAGCGATGTGAAATTCTGGCAAAAATTCATCTAGCATAGGCTAAGCTTGTTATATTTACAGCTCAAATCGAGTCCAACTATGACGAGATTACGGACTCATTCGATGCCATGAACCTCAAGAGTGAACTCCTGCGAGGTATGTTGACAGGCGGCGATCTATCAACAGCGCCAAGGTCCTGATCATTCTTAGGTGTTTATGCCTATGGCTTCGAACGCCCGTCTGCTATTCAGCAGCGCGCTATCATGCCAGTCATCAAAGGTAAGTCTCAGACACCTGCTAACATCTTGGTGCTTCTTTGTCTGACCTTATGCTGCAGGGTCTGATGTGATCGCCCAAGCCCAATCAGGCACTGGGAAGACTGCTACCTTCTCTGTCTCCGTCCTACAGAAGCTGGACCCCAACGTCAAGGCTTGCCAGGCTTTAATTCTCGCCCCCACTCGCGAACTGGCGCAACAGATACAGAAGGTCGTCGTTGCCATTGGCGACTTCATGAACGTCGATTGCCATGCATGTATAGGCGGCACGAGTGTCAGAGATGACATGAAGGCTCTGCAAGAAGGCCCCCAGGTGGTTGTTGGCACCCCGGGACGTGTACAGGACATGATCCAACGTCGTGTCCTCAAAACCGACTCAATGAAGATGTTCGTGCTCGATGAGGCCGATGAGATGTTGTCTGTGAGTCTTATTGCCTACCAAAATTTTTAGCTATATCGCTTACCAAGTATCTTAGCGCGGATTTACCGAGCAAATCTATGACATTTTCCAGCTTCTACCTCAGTCGACCCAGGTTGTTCTTCTGTCAGCGACCATGCCTCAGGATGTCCTTGAGGTCACGACCAAATTCATGCGTGACCCTGTTCGAATCTTGGTCAAGAAAGCCGAACTTACTCTCGAAGGTATTAAACAGTTCTATATTGCCGTCGAAAAGGAAGACTGGAAGCTAGACACCCTTTCGGATTTGTACGAGACAGTAACCATTACACAAGCCGTCATCTTCTGTAACACGAGGAGAAAGGTAGACTGGCTCACTGGCAAGCTTACCGACCGTGATTTCACTGTGTCTGCTATGCACGGAGACATGGACCAGGGTCAACGTGATCTGATCATGAAGGAGTTCCGTTCGGGATCTTCCCGCGTTTTGATTGCCACAGACCTTTTAGCCCGTGGTATTGATGTCCAACAAGTATCCTTGGTCATTAACTACGACCTGCCAGCAAACCGCGAGAATTACATTCATCGCATCGGTCGTGGTGGTCGATTCGGACGTAAGGGTGTCGCTATCAACTTCGTTACTGCCGACGACGTACGAATGATGAGAGAGATCGAGCAATTTTACAGCACTCAAATCGAAGAAATGCCCATGAACGTGGCTGGTAAGACCATCCTGACAGATTTAGACCAGGAAGTAACGTCATGACTAACATTCGAACAGACCTCATTTGAAGAACGAAACAACATCACCGTTTTGGTGTGACATAGATCTTGGCCTTGCCTTGGTATCTATCACACTGAAGCATCTTGGAGGACCAAGGATCTGCGACATTTTTGAGCACTTGACAGGGTGCAATTTAATCTCGAGGAGGCTGCTTGTGGAGAATCGATAGAAAGGGTGTGTAATACCCAGTGTTACGTTAGCTTTGTTCATTTTCCCACGTACAATGGCATTTCTCTCAAAAGTGTTTCGCTGGTTCTTCATCCTGTACTTGGGCCTTTTGCCTCGGGCTACACTGGCGTGGTATGGACAAGAGTGGGCTATGAAATCCTTCCATATGAATGATTTCGTTGCCTGCCTTAATGGTGGCTTTGCAGTCTTGTCCTTTCAGAATAGATCGGTAGAAATGATCGGAGAATTTCTATTATCAATTGACCGTACTAATCTGTAGAATTAATGAAGGCTTGCTAAGAAACCCTACACACTTTAGAAGATCCTTAATGCGCATCAGCACTTGCTTTCTTAGTCCACAACACCATAAAAAAAAGCCAGAAAATGACCTGTACCCAGCACCAATGGTCGATTTTCGCAACCCCGACCAAACAGCCACCTATTACTCTCCCAAAGCATGACTCCACCAAATTCAGAATGGATGTTGTGGGCGAAACGCTTCCAGATCGAGCACGCTCGTCTACTCAGCCGTGTCAAAGATACGGAGGAGCTCACTGTCCGATTTACATCACTGGAGGAAGACACTAAAGATCTTGCTGCAAGCAGCAAACACTTACAAGAGCAAAACAATGTGTTGAAGGAGCGAATACATCAATCAGAAGAGGATGCAGTGAATCGAGAGTTGGCGAATGAGGAACAATCGGAGCGATTGGAGGCAAAAGTCGCCTCTTTGGAGAACACGCTGATACATTTGGCCAAGAGAGAAGAAAGATGGATGAAGGGGATAGACGCGAGGTGCGATGGGACCGAGAAAGAGGTAAAGGGGTTGAAGGCAAGGATCGAGGAGCCAAGGGCTTTTGTTCGGGCAAATTCACCCAGTAAAGCTGGTGAGTGTGAAGGCCTAAAACAGAGAGACGTCAATTGACCCACATTCCTAGCAGGTTCCCCGAGGCCGTCCCAGGCGACGACAGCAGACGATAGCATGCACATCGGCGAGAATAGCAGAGCGAAGCCGGAGGACATTTCAGCCCCAGATATCAAGAGATTAGCCCAGGGAGAAGAGGCACTGGAGGAATACGTAAGATATAGTAAGAGCTTCATGGCGCGGGAGACCCAACAGTATGACATACGGGCGGCCAAAGCGTTCATCTCAGGCATAAGATCCAAATATTACCGAGTAACTCTGTGGGAAAAACTCGAAGAACTCGGATGGTCTACACTTAACGCGACGGATGAAGCTTACCGCATGATTGAAGATGGTAAAAGGAGGAAGAAAAGGAGAGAGCGCCTGCTGCAGCAGCTACGTTGAGATTATATGAAAGGAAAGTCGGGTAAAGAGACCGTTCCTGGGCAAGATACTTACTTACATCTGCTACTGCTGCTTTCTACAGATATCGCTGCCGCTGTTTCTTATTCAAACTCTACGTTTCTTTGTATTCGTACATCCCCTGTCTTTCCTCTACCTCCACATCAATCGTCTCCAACTCCTTTCCCCCCACGCTCAACCCGGCTGCCATTCGCTCCCCAGCTTTCACCTCCCCAACGCCCTTCGGCGTGCCTGTCAAAATCACATCCCCCTTCTCCAGTGTCATGACCTGCGATATCTCGCTCAACATCCTTGGAATGCGAAAAAGCATTAAGCTTGTGCTATCCGACTGCGTTACTTTGCTGTTTATTTGGAGCATGAGCTCCACATCATGAGGGTCTGGGATGAGATTTTTGGGTATGGGATTACTGATCGGGCAGAAGGTGTCGAAACCTTTGGCGATGGTCCAAGGAAGGCCTTTTTTCTTGGCTTCGTCCTGCAGGTTGCGGGCCGTAAGGTCGATGGCGAGGGCATAGACTGTACTTTAATTAATACAGACAAGAGAAGGCAGCCTTTGAATCCGACAGGGGCTGCTAAGGTAGATGCCTCACAGTCAATGGCATCTATCGCGCCCCTCTCATCTTCCTCATCCAAGTCCCTCACCTCCCTCCCCATAATCAGCGCCAGCTCAACCTCATAGTGCAGCGTGGTGCCTTGAGGTCGAAGCACGGGCCCGCTTTTCGGGGGGAGGATTGAGGAAGGCGGTTTCAAGAAGAAGAAGGGTTTCTTCGGTCGGACATTGTTGAGCTCCGTAATATGGTCTCTTGAGCGCTTGGAATGCTAGTTAGTCTAGGACGAATAGAGCTGCACAAGACGGATAGTATAAGGATGAGAGACGGACGCGTAATTTCTACCAATGCAGACGACTTTGCGTGCATTGGCCCTTATCGACGCCATTGAGAGGTTTGGCGCTGTTGAAAGAATAATAGAAAGCGACGGAGAGGGGTGCTCTTCCTTTTTTTTGGGGCTCCGCCCCGCTCCACAATTCCCCTGTCGATCATCCGCCACTGAGCACACCTACCCGCTCATGAATCGAATTCCCTTTGCTGACATCCAATCCGTCAACCTCAACAATCACAATGCAAATCGCCTTCATCCTCTCAGACCTAACTTCCCTTCGCGTTTGCGTACGTTCCCGGTCTCAATCCTCCCCATACCCTCTTTCCTACATCCAGAATTAACCCCCGTTCTCTCCCACAGGACCACGCCGCCGCCCTTGCCCTCGTCTCCGCACGCACTCCCTCCCCCTCCCTCTCATCTCAAAACTCTCCTACCTCGGCCTTGCGAGAACAAGAATCAGCTACCCAGGAGAAGATCCCATGGAGAGACCATGATCCGGATATGCAGCGCGCGACGGATCTGGTGGAGTTGCATTATGGGGTTAAGGTGAAGCATGCAAGCGGAATTGATAGGAAACTCGTGGAGGCGAGGAGGGAGGTCGAGGAGGCGATGAAGAGGCTGAGGCAGGCGGAAAGGGTACAAGGGCCGGGGAGATGACGTGTGGAGGGGGTGGGGTATAGCGTGCAATGGTAGGTTGAAGGTAGACTATGCGCTGGGTCTGGTTTATATTGGCTCGGTCAAGGATTCCAGGAGCAGCGAGTGGATAATAAGACTTGAGAAGGAGGGTCCCAAGTTATGGTTTTGAACCTCTAGACAAGTCTAAGATAGATCCGGTTGTATAGGGAAGTCAGACCAGGAACGGTTACGAAGGAACCCCTAGCACGAGAATCCAGAAGGAATCTTAGGGTCGCGGTGCTCTTTGAAGAGGACTTGCTTAGGTACTGAGTTAAGACTAGTTACTACCTAGCATGCATCCCATGTTTCGACACCAGACGAGAACCAAAGTCCGACGTCCCTCGTCGTTTGCCTGCGGTCCACAGCATTACCTACTCTTGGAGACTACGCATCCGAGCTCGTGGAGGGATCTCGATGTGCCTGGAGAGTCCCGGTTCGTGCCAAGGCCAAATACCAATCCAAACAGTTCTTCGTCTTCTCTAGCGAGGCTCAAGATTTCATTACTCAGTAGAGCATCAGTGTCCGTGGCTAGGGAGACTGAGCGTTGAACCTTCTGACATGTGTAACATCGGATTCCTTTCACCAGCAACCGCTAGTTCTACCTTCAACGGCTCGCCATGCGCGAGAAGTCTCAAAGCTGGCTTTGTGTGCTCAGCCAATTGTCTGCCCAAAAACAATTGCAGGAAGTGCTTGCGCATCATTAGGTTTCGGGATTTACGTAAAACCAGCTTCCGCCTCTTCACCTTGGGCTTTTCAGGATCCTCGGTGTCATGGGACAGGTTGGATGTTATTTCCGGCGGAATAGCAATACGGCTTGCCAGAGGGTCAGCACCATGTGATTCCCCAGACGATCTGTCAGATTCTTCCGATGGGTAAGGCCCGCGAGGCTGCTCTTCCAAACCCGAGGCCGCTGGCATGGGAAACGGGGTGCTACGATCTGTCGCATCGCTAGCTCTTTGAATGAATATCCTTGGCGGAGGGAGAGTCGAGGCCTGCTTCAATGATGTAGTGTCCTCCTTCAAGGGAGGAGTGCCAAAGTCGCGTACTACCACAGGAGAGTCAATCCTAGACAGCTCCCCACCTATTTGGATGATGTCCGGTGGTACTACCGCTTCTGTCTTTGGTGAATCATGCTGTGACTCCACCTTGCGATCAGAAGGAGCATCAGATATAACAGGCGGTTTGTTGTATGTGGGGTTTGCAACAAATTGCTCTTCGATCTCTAAAGAAGAAACTTATGGTCAGCTCTGGACTACGATACTTTCTTTGTTTCAATCGTGCAACATACTAGACTCGGAGCTTTCATGTGTACCTTTGGCGCCTTCGTGGTGCGCTGCATGCTCTTCCGCATCGGCAGCGACATCAGGGCTTGACTGTGATGACTCCTCGCCCTGATCGCAGTTGCTTTCATTGCACGACGCGCGTGTCAAACTGTCCAGGCATTCATCACCACTGCGAGAAGCCTTCCCGTCTACTTCCTCCGGCTCAGACGCGGTTTTGTTGTCACCATCAACATTCTGATCGTTATCTTCCGTGTGCTGGAGTTTTGTTCCTTCTTCAGCGGGCTGATAGCTGGCATCTTTTCCATGCTGAGAGCCGCCCTCGGCAAGAGGAGCGATCTTTTCATTGTCACTCTTAAATTTACTCTTGTCTTCTTGAGTGTTTTGATTTTCAGGAATAATGGCCCTGCGAGAGATTATAATACTACCAGTAGTGCTAGAAGCTGAGGATCGAGGAGGAGAACACTGGTGACGAGACTTTTCTTCTCCTGTCATCGGCGAAATCTCGGTCTGCTCATCTGGGGTGTACAAGGACGATGCTGCGGATTTCTTAGGTTGCACTGACACAAGATGAGGCCAGGTCCATGCTTGTGATTTCGACTTTTTCAACCCTGGCGGCCTTTTACGAGTATAATCTTGAGTGGGTTGGGACATGACGATTCGAGTGGGCTTTCGAAAAGAATGTGGGATATGTCTGGATGGCCAAAGAATAGGGATGTCGAATAGTGATGTGGGAAGCTGTGCGCTCTCTACGGTTAGCATAAAGCGGAATCTATCAATCCTTGAATCGGCAACGACGCCCCTGAGCTCGTTCCTTACTTTTCGTACTCATCTTTGGCAGGCGTGGCCCATGAGATAATTGGACACAAAAATCACATAAGTGCTCAGCATCACAAGTAGCCTATATCTTCTAATGCCATTAAAAGCTACAATGGATAGTATTTTGCGAGTCCCTGCAACCTGTCATCTAATTGGTGGATATTTAACCATATACAGATAATCACGTGATTTACTCGCTAGAACATCGCTGATTGGTCGACCTTAACGAAGATCGATGGACCTCCAAATCCACTGACCTATTAATTCAAAGCGCTGAACGAGCTGCGTCGTTGCAGCTAGACTCTCCGCAATGGCAATGAGCGTGGATGCAAAGCTGCTGAAGCAGACCAAATTCCCTCCAGAGTTCAGTCAGAAGGTGGATATGAAGAAGGTGAACGTCGAGGTCATGAAGAAGTATAGGTCTCCATCTTCGGTAATGGCACAACACTGACTCAATGACGACTACAGATGGATTGCTGGCAAGATCTCTGAGATACTTGGCAATGAAGATGACGTTGTTATTGAGCTTTGCTTCAACCTACTTGAGGGCTCACGCTTCGTGAGTAATCTCATCTTGACCGCAAGAATGCACGTCGCTGATCGTTCAAGGATAGCCTGATATTAAAGTTCTACAAATCCAACTTACTGGCTTCCTCGACAAGGACACACCGAAGTTCTGCAAGGACCTGTGGATTTTATGCCTTAGTGCACAAAGCAATCCCCAAGGTGTACCGAAAGAGCTGCTGGAAGCCAAAAAGCTGGAGTTGATACAGGAGAAGGTGATATCCGTTAAGATACTAGGCTGTCGCATTTCATCTCACTGTCTTCCTAGATTGACGCTGAAAAAGCCGCCGAGGAGGCCCAACGCCGAAAAGAGCAGGAGAGGCAGCGAGACAGGAACATTGATACTATCCGGCAGCGGGAGCGCGGTGAACGAGGAAGGGGCCGTGGTAGGGGCGACAGGGGAAGCCGTGATTTCGATCGAGGCCCACCACGGCATTCTAGATCTCCACCTGCACGACGTCGAAGTCCGCCCCGAGCCGATTATCGCGGTCCTCCGCCCCGTCGTGAAATCGATACTTACATGCCCAGCGATCGCGGTGGCCGTCGATCGGATGGTCGGCGTCGTCGGTCACCCTCCGCCAGAAGACCAATCTCACGATCTCCCTCTCATTCTGTGACACCACCTCGACGCCGTCGCCGTGAAGAGGATGAATCACCGCGACCGCGGCGCCGTCGACCTACTCCAAGTAGATCTCCAAGTCCGCCCCGCCGAGGGTCTGGTAGAGGCAAGGGACGAAGAAGTCCAGGTCGTGGTGATGCTCGAGCTAGATCCTTTACACCCTCAGAAACCTCACGCTCACGTTCCCCTAGAAGAAACCGGAAACGACGCTCTCCTTCCTTCTCGTCTCGTAGTCCCACACCTCGTCCCAGAATAAGGCACGCTCGGCGTCGACCTACAGTTTCTCCATCAAGGTCACGTTCTCGTTCACTAATTAGAGATCGAAGGCGTTCTGGAAGATCCAGAAGATCACCCTCACACTCTACTGACCACGACGCGGTTGATACAAGAGCTGATTATCGCAAGGAACACAGACATCGTGATGAACGGCGCCGTAGCCGCAGTAGAGAACGGGGCCCGAGACCCGTCCGTACAACTGGAAGCGCAAGCCCAGAGCCTGACAGGCAAAGAGATAGGAAAAGGCACCGCTCTATACAGAGATATGCACCTGCTGGTAGAAGGAGGCGGAACACATCCTCAGTGTCCTCACCTGTTGATAAACGACGCAAGATGGCTGACTCTTCGGCGGATGAAGAGAGCAGGAACCCTCCAGAGCCAAGGAGTGTAAGCCCAAAGAAAACACCGACGGTAGCGCACAAGACCCAAGAGGTGGGTAGTGATTCATAGAATATGCGAAGAAGTAGTGTTCGGTCCTCCCTTTTTCTTCTTGTTCTGTGGACAGTGCCGAACATGATTACTGGACCAGACGCTGACCCCAGGGATTGTTTCCAGTCTCGATCGCCTGCCTTCATAGCTTCCGAGCTCCGCGAAAAGCTTCTCCGTGAGAAGGTGATAGCACTACGAAAATCAAGCAGCAACAACCAGGATGCTAATACTGGAAATCCTTGACAACCACTGTACATAAGTAGCGATGACAAATGCAATATCAATTGATATTTAGAGGATATTCCCACTCTCCAATACCTCTACTTTCTTGGAACTCCCACACGTTCCTCAGTGTGAGCTCATACTGCCCTCCGACAAGTGCATGACAATCACCATGTCACGATCCTCATTCACTCATCGACTTCGATCTCTCCTCGCAGCTCAAATCGCTAAAACCAGCTCTTCACTTATCCCTCTGTCTTCCGAGTCCTCTCACAATTATGACAGACTAACCAAGCCCTTTCCCCCAGCTCATACAGACCGCCATCAACCTTTCTTCAACCGGCCCACACCCCTGACCGCACCATCCACATCTTCCGTGACGAATGCTTGAACACCCTCTTTTTTCCTCCACGCCCGGAGATACATCTATGCCTACAACTAACCTTCCCATGGACGTAAACCTTACCATGATCTGGCGGAGCAATGACTCCAGGAGGGAGATGGATTGGTACATGGGGTTGTGGAAACGATAGGATGGGGTAAGAGTTCGGTGTAGGCGTGGGTGAAGGGGATACGACGATTTCTGAGAACGACGTTATACGGGGGCGTTAGGACGAAGAAAGAGAGAGTAGGAAGGATCATGATATGGGAATGGTGAAATTGACGGTTGTGGCAATGCATCTCTTTCCATGAGAAGTCCGTTGCCAAAATCTCCCATCAAAGACTTAAATCGACTTTTTCCATTGTCATCTATCACAAACCAAGCGAAACCCTGCCAACCATCACAGCAGCACGAGCTACACGCAAGCGTTATGTACACAAAAAGCTAGATCATCCCTCTCAATCAAGCATCGAGAAGGCTCCATCACACAACAAAGCTTTCCACTTTGCTCGCCCCCCCGTGCTGGCATCAGATAAACCAATCCTCCCTCCCCCTCCTGCTTGCCGCGTTTCGACTGTTTGTTCAGCCATAGCCAAGTGTGATTTTGTTAGAAGTACATGGTTCTGCTTATCAAAGCAGGATTTGTTTGGAAATGGAAGGTCGCAAAGTGAGAGTAGTAGCTGCCGAGTTTTGCTGACGAACACAGTGACGTGAGCGTCAGCCGTGGGTGGTAGGAATTCTCGGCACCATGAGTGAGGTGCACCCCTACGCAGTAGTCTCCGTAGTCTCCACAGGAGGCTTGTACTCCTCAGCTGGAGCGCTATCAACGGCTGGCCCATCAGTCTTTTCCTCCTCGGCTGTCTTCTCAATTTCAGGTTCTTTGGCTTCATCGGCCTCTTTCTCCCCCTCAATGGTAGTGCCAATCTTCTTCTCCAATTCTTCATCCTTCTCTTCCTCCGGTGCAGCAGCTTCTCCAGCCTCGGCTTTCTCGGCCTGCTCTTCGGTCTCTTTGGTCGTGCCGTTGGTAGTTGCGCCTGCCGCCTCTGGCTTCGCGTCCTCATCCTTGTCCCCAGAAGCTCCTGCAGTAGGGTCGTTTGACAGAATGTAGGTCCATTTGTCTAGTAACTCATGAGAGCGCTTCTTGAACTGGAACTCCTCGTCTAGTGGGATCGAGTGGAGCTTGATCATAGCCTTAAGAACCTTGTGGATCTTTGTGGCACGAATGATACTACCCTCTAGATCGGGGTAGGTTTCAAGCTCGCTGAGGAAATCGGACATAGACTTCCGAAAGTTAGCACAGCTTATCCTGCCGACTTTATGTCAGTCTCACCTTCATCTCGTCCTCTTTCGGCATGGTGTCCCTCGATAAAAACCCGCGCTGTAGCTTATGACGGTAGTAAAGCACTGGTAAGATCAGCAATAGGAAGGCCTGTCCAATGAGACGAGCTTACCCTTCTTCTCTTTCATTTCCTTAGCAGCTGCTGGCGAAAGAGGCTTCTCCTCGACTTTCGGAGTATCAACAACATCCTCGTCGTCACTCGCGACGACCTTTGCCGCTCCTTTCTTGGATGATGAGGCTTTGGGTTTCGCAGCTTTCTTCTTGCTTGAAGGCTCAGAAGCAGGAGTCTTTGGGGTTGACAGCTTCAATTTTGTACCTGTCTTCGGGGTTTTTGCAGGCTACGGGCGGTGTCAGCAGGAAACGTACCTGAAATATCAACGTGTTATCTGACCTTTCCTTCGCCATCGCTGTCGACATCCTTCTTTCGCTTCTTCGATTTAGGCTTCTCTGCACTTGGAGCCTCATCGATATCCATATCATCCGCATCATCTACCAGGGCATTGGCATCCGTGCTCTTCCGCTTGGATTTGCTCGCCTTCTTAGCGTCCCGCTCTGCTTGAGCTTCCATATCTTCTTCTAAGGCCTTCTGGTGATCGGCAAGCATGTCTTTGAAGTGTTGCAAAGGCTGATCCTCTGCAGCCTTCTCGTAGGCTGCCAGGAGAAGCTTAGATTTTCCTTTCTCCGAAGGGTCCTTGGCGGCTCCTACATCTAATGGCGTTAATTCCGTGTTCGGAATCCAAGCACTACCCAGAAATTAGTTTCGTATTCGAACAGCGTCGTGTGAACATAGGTCGTAGACGGGCAGCTTGCCACTCACAATTCGTTCGTATGCCTAGATTAATTAGCGGGAGCCTATCGAGTGCGGCTGAAGAGTGACCTACAGGAACATGATAGGGAACGTCCTCTCGTAAGCCCGCTTGCCTCCATCTGCGTACTCTGGCTTTTTGTATGTGCCATCAGGCTGCTTCGTAGTGACGGGACGGGTCTCGATCAAACTCTGTGGAAGCATCTCTTCATCGCAGACAATTGATGGCCACGGTGGGTGACCCTTCATACGCGCAAAATAGTATTGGCCAGGCTGAGCATCTAAGTTTGTCAAAGGCTTGGACTTCTTCTTGTTGAGCTTCTTGCTCTTGTGCTCTGGTACTGCAGACTTCTTCTTGTGAGAGCCGTTGCTCGCCTTCTTTGAAGAGGCTGGAGTGCCGTTGGTTCTGTCTGCTGCCTCACCGTTCGTGGCAGTACCTGTATAGAAGGCAGACTTTAGCTTCTGCTGCATGGGTCCACAAGCGACGCGTAACACAATTGCCCTACCTTCAGCTGCAACCGCATCAGCCGTGCCTTCTCCAGCCTGCCCTAACGTGTGTTCCTCGGCTGTCTCGTCCTGCGCCTTGGCTTCAATCCTAGCTTGCGGTGGCTCCATCTCAGCGTTGGATGAGGTGGCAGGAATCGGGGACGAGACGGGGTTGGTCTCTTCAGCCATGATGGAGCTTGTGTAGCTTGTGGGGGCAGTGGTACGGAATGCTGTGAGGATATGAGTTACCACGCGTAGGTAGGTTGAGAGAAGACGTAATAGAGGTAATCGCAGATGTGATTATGGCGGAGGAGATGAGCGAAATATAGCAGACGCGCAACAAAGACTGTGTTGAAGTAGGAGGTTGGATGACGTGCAGTTTTGACGAACGAGAAAATTGCGAACGAGAAAGGTTGCGCGACAATGCCAACGGTAAGTTTAAAATACTACTGGTGCTAGGTACGAGATAGCACCTTACGTAAGGTTCCTTCCTTCCAACGATTGCTATTGTGTTGCCTTATTGATGATTGTAGCTGATTTGCTGCGCCTAGAGTACAATAGTCGAAGATAATAGAATCAGAAGTGAAAAGAGTTTTTCGCAGTGAATGCAGATGATGGAGGTTGGGAGCCGGAACTCCTCGTCAAATCATCGTCTTCCACCAGTGACCGACGAATCAAAACTCGCTTGCTTTGATCCGCCCTTTCGCCCCCCGATTGGAATTTAGCGTATATCCTCCTTGTCACGCTACCCGCATGCCGGCAGGCTCCTTCCCTCCTTATATACCTGTCACTGCCTGCCGTCGTCGTTCATGTCTTCGATCTCCTCGTCCCAGTTTGCTTCGCGTAGCTGTCGTCCACCTCTTTGACTCTCCAGCCATCCTGACAAGAATCAGAGCCGTGACCATATATGAAACTCACCTCAAACCTCAATCAGCCCGCTCGCACAATGTTGTCGGACACCCCAAAACAACCCTCTAACCTCGGGTCTGGAGGAACACAGTATCGACGGTGTGTTCGCAGGCCGTTTCGTACAAACTCGAAATCTGATCGCGAAAGGTTCCGAACCCTGCGCATAAGCTGCATAAGTCCACGTCGGGCGGTCTCGGAGTTCCTCGCAAATATAGCTAGTTGAGCGACCAAGCTAACGGAAGGAATTGAAGTCAAATGCCAGACAACTAGACAATTCTCCGTTAAGATATGAGAAGCAAGAATCCCAAATTCGTAGCAGCTTTGGGAAATAGACTGACATAAAGTACAAGAGCTCTTACGTATATAATATGAAAGCAATGAAGTGCCTCGCGGTGTCCCTCAACATACCTGGCCCGGCCTTAATGAGCGGCAGCGATCATTGTAATGTGCTGGCAGCAGGCAAAGTTGCTGAAATCAGGGCAGAAGTTACCATATTTCCTCACGTATAAATTTTTGTGTCTGGAAGTGACTCCATAAAAACGACAAGCTCAATGGTAGTGAGACTAGTAACATTCAACATAGAACGACGTGCCCTCTTAATATAGCACTGGTGACATTTCTGATTTACCATTCTTCCATAGACGAAAATGAAGATAGAATGAAAGAACTTTCAATGCAGCACATATGCCACACAGAGCGAGTGAAGTAATGCATATTAGTACAACGAAGGAGAAAGTACTCAACAAAAGTCTAGAAATCCTGTTGCTGTCTAAAAGGACGATAGGATTTCTCATACTTATTATAAGAGGTTCATTCAGTATACACTTTAATTAGCTCAAGCTTATCACGCATACAGTATTCTTCTTTGAGATGTCTTTATCCGGGTTATGAAACCAGGAAGGGCAGTTGGGACCATCAATCATACTTAGCGGTTCGCACGTTCGAGGTTCTTCGGTCTCTAACTTTGGTGTAGAAGACGGAATTACAGGGCTGTGATTCTGGATCGTATGTTGGTCGTTTGACAGCCCGAGGAACTGCCGGGGCTTGGAGTAGGCAGGGAGAGCCCATTACTATTGAGTTGGCTATATCCGAATATGGGGTGAAGGAGCGATGCAGCAATAACAGACGACTCCGAGGCGTTGGGGAAGTACCAAGCATGATAATAAAAGTATTGATCCAGGCCAGTCTTTAGATGTACTAGAAAGCAGAAGCAGCTCTGATGTGGAATTCGACCAAAGCATGTAGCCTGTAGGAGTAGCATAATGGCGGTCTGTCTGTGCCTCCAGGGCGGGGTGCGATTTGCAATGAGTACATCTTGGCCCAGTGTAATATTCACTAAACCGACGAGCAAGTCACGGGTGCTTCTTCCAGTAGATGTTACTTAGTAAATCCTAGCACCAGCACAGCAGGCGTAGTTCGAGATCAAGGGATCTATCGCTGGTAATCAAGATCACCGCGACTATACTCTCTTGGACCGTGTAGCGATTCTTGGCTCGTAGTGTATGCAGCAGAGCCAGAAATTAGTAGGGCCAAGAGCATTCTGACCGAATACTCGGCTCGCTGTAGGCTCGTTTTCTTGGTGTCGCAGTAGGTAGGAAGTATAGCTAAACGTAGAGTATGAGTCGTGATGGTTTAAAGGTAGGAACCTGGATGTGCGATTCAGACGTGCCAGCGCCGCTTAGCCCCTTCGGGTTAAGTCAGCCAAGGCTAAAACTAAGGGGCTTAGCGGCGCTGGCACGTCTGAGAAGTTGAGAACTGAGGCAATTCCGGAATTTTACATCATCATATGCTGACTCAGCCACAGTATCAACTTCAAAGAAACTACGGTGGAGTACGAGTACGATGGTACCTATTGCTACTACATAGTTGAATGCTACTGAACGCAGGTGCGCACGCTACAACCACCACATAATTCTTCGTCCACTTAGACGCTGACTTTTCCAGATACTCTCATGGCTGCACAACCCCTCTGGGCACCATTTCTGCCAAATCACCACAGTTTTTACATTTCCTCTTCTCCTCGTCGTCCTTGAAGCCGTTAACGGCCTCTTTTATTTGCGTTCCCAGATCTGTACAGTGAAACGAGGCCTCATATACAATCTCCCCGCAATTCTGACAATACCATCGTAGCGTATCCTTGCTATCTGCTGGGCGTGGTTGCTCTAAAACTATACCGACTGTGTCCGCGAAGCGAACAGGGTTGTGGGGCGTGTTTGGAGGCAGGAGGAACATCTCGCCTTCTCGAATGGGGATATCGCGGAACGAATTGTCTTCGGGTTCAACGACCTTGAGAAGCATTGAACCGCGATATTGGTAGAACCATTCGGCGGTTTGGTTGATGTGGTAGTCAGAGCGGGCGTTGGGGCCGCCAACGATCTGTACTCGTATGAGCGTCGGAGTAAGCGAACTGTACTGGCTTACTCACCATGACCGTAACGTCGTCGTTATAGACGCAGTAATTGTTTATTGGGGGCTTGAGTAAATGGGAGTTGTCCTCGAGCCTGCACAAGACGTTACTGTCCGGAGATATGGGATGTGTTATGTATGGTGTAGAGGGACGCTACCATTTCGGGAGATTCAGTGGACTTGAAAGCATACTGAAATTTGTAATACTTCAGTGTTGTGTAATTCTTGCTTAAAAGTCATCATCATGAGGAGCGTTGAATGCTTCACCCTCAAAACCCTCCATGACAGAGCAACAATAAGTTTGGCACTAAGATAAGATAAGGTGTATCCAGCCATCGCCTAAGTGACCCTAAAGAATTTACTCGTACCTACGGAATACTCGTGACATTGAAAGGCTTCAATAGATTTTGGGATTGACATCCAATGCAGTGCGACGGCCTAATCACGCTTAAGAGGCAGGTATGTCGACAAATCCTCAAGCGCCTCTCCGATTCACATCTCAGAAAGCGCTTGCCCACCGCCTAGTTCTGGCCACCCTCACAGGCCGCCCAGTTCACATCTCAAAGATCCGGCCTTCTTCACCCACAAACCCTGGTCTTGCGCCGCATGAGATTTCTTTCCTGCGTCTCCTCGAGTCAGTCACCAATGGCTCAAATATTGAAATATCATATACTGGTACAACCCTGGTTTATCGGCCTGGATTGATTACTGGAAGCGCACCTGGATCGGGTGCAAGCGGCGGTGTTATACGACACGAGCTACCAGCCGGATGTACGAGGGGTATCAGCTATTTCTTGATACCGTTGTGCCTACTGGCACCCTTTTCGAAAGTACAAATGAACGTATTATTTACGGGACCTGGTGTTGTAACCTCTGCAACACCGGCCGGTGACATGTCTGCCGATAGCGTGCGGACTGCCGTATTACCTTTGTATGCCAACTTTGGCATATCAAACAACATTGAGCTGAGGATATTACGAAGATCCAATATCGGTGTTGGTGGGAAGGGAGGTGCAGGAGAGGTGCAGCTAGTTTTCGGGCACCAAGTGCGGCTGCCCAAAACCATACACCTGCTAAACCCAGGACGAGTTACGAAAATTCGCGGTGTAGCCTACTGTACTGGTGTCTCGGCCTCGAACAATGCTAGAATGATTGATTCAGCCAGAGCGGTGCTGAATTCGATGACTAGAGACACCTACATCTTCTCCGATGTATCCTCGGCACCGTACGTACCATCATCAGAAAAGTCGAATCCAATCAGGAGAAAAATTGGTATAGGGTTTGGCCTTTCTTTGGTTGCTGAATCTTCTACTGGTTCACTTTATTCAGCAGACCTAGCATCACCTCCTTCTGGAGGAGTGCCACCCGAGGATATTGGACAGCAATGTGCCTATCAGCTCTTAGAAACCGTATCGCTCGGAGGAACAGTGTCTCTCACAGCAGCCCCAACGATGCTCACGCTCATGGCAATGGGATCAGAGGACGTCGGCAGATTACAGCTTGGAAAGGTTGTTCTTGGTACCGAGGAGATCATTCGTCTTGGTAGAGACCTCAGAGCCTTCGGAGCAAGTGGCTGGGGCTTCAGAGAGTCTACTGCAGGGCAAGAAGGAGACATGATAGTGAGCATGGTCGGCAGAGGTGTCGGTAATGTCGGGCGAAAGATTGCTTGAAGTGATACCCTGTAGAGCCAGATGATGAAGAAGCTATCCGGAGATTACGACGATGAGTATGACCACTACTATGAAGGAGAGGGAGGTAGAGCCAATCTTTGACACGACAACGATACAGATCTTCTCAACGCTAAGTAGCACATAGCGACTCGAGAAAAGAATGCTATGTAGCACACAAGTGCTTGGAGGAACTGTCTGTAGTGCGAACGAGCTCGGAGAAAACCTCATAAACAGTTCCAAGACGAGCGTGACAACATAGGACTGGTTCCTGGACAGGGACTTCTTTCTGTGTCTATAGTATCGTACGCGTGCCACTTTTCCTTGCTCATATTGGTGCGAACGTAGATGCGGAGCCGCTAAGCGTTTGGTTATCGGGTGCTTTCCCAAGCCAAGCTAACCAGTGTTGGTTGTTCGAGGTCCTCTCAGTCACCAATATTCGCGCTAAGCCTAATATGGGCAGATATCGTGGATAATCTGGGAAGTTGATTCTCATTTCTCACCCACATGCCCCACACTGAGCACTTTTCACTCCCCACTAAACCAATTACGGAAACATATCGTGATGACTCTTTCACTAGTGTCCGGCATGTCGAATCTGCCAAAGCACTTCAAGGATAAAAAGGCCCTGCATTCCTCTCTTTGTTCTCTCTCCACAGTTCCAGTGTACTCTTAATACGTACGGAAATTTCGAATCATACTATCGATTTGTGACTTGGAATTGAACTATTTGTCCAAACCTCTACTCAGATCCACCGACCTCCACCGACCGCCGAGATCATATTACACACACAGCTCACCACTCTCTCCCACTTCGCCACCTATCCACTTCGCCCCTTCACTACACCTCACCACTTTCGATTCAATCTCTCATCCACGTCGCAACTCCACTACCTCCCTTCCTCTCAAGGCCTATTATCACCATGATCTTTTTCGGAAACCCTTACATGGACGCCCTCATGCCCGAAAACTCGTCTCTGGAATCCATCGGCTCCGTTGCGGCAAATTTCGCCCGTTCTTCCGAAAGTGAAGAGTGCTTGCAGCACGTTCACTACTACTACAGATCTTTCCTGGCCGAAATGATCGCCGACGACATCGCCGACATGCAGGCCCGAGCCGAGGCCGAATGCGAGTACGAGGCGAAGAGGCTCGCTCGTAAGATTGCTCGGGAGGCCGCGGTGAAGAGATGCCGCGACCAGCTAAAGGCACTTGTCGTGAAAGGGGTGAAAAAGATTGTGAAGTATTGAGCAGTCTACTTCATCCGCCATCTTATCCGCCTTACCATGTAGCCACTTCGTCAATCTGGAGCATATGGACTGAATGCCAGCATTCTTTAACTTTCCAGGCCTCTTGGCCAAAGGGTCACCAACTCTTCGGCTTCCGAACGATGTCATCGACGTCTCGTCTTTATCCGCCACTCACTATGTCACGACTTTGCAACTACAATGACACTGAGGGTTTTGCATGGGCACTTGTCTTGGATTAGGAGTACAGGTTCATGGGCTTGTAGCGTCTCTGTACATGCATGTACCTACTTGCGAAGTATATATCATAATCAACTTATACGAGCCGAAGCTTCTAGGCCCGTCTTATCATTCTCATATCGACTAGTGAGGAGTAACTTAAGTTGACCCAGGAAGAGGAGAATCTGATTGTTGTTATTTTCGTCACAACCTTCAGGCCCTAATCCTGAACAAGAACAATACCAACACAAGAGGTTAACTGCCAGGTTTCCTGTACATTCCATTGTTCCTCAATATTTTCTAAACGTCAAGGTCGACAACTCGCTGTACCCGAAATGGTATACATGATCTTCTCTCCATATTCCACTTCCATTTTCTTTTCTCATAAATCTTCATCGATCTCCTACATTGCCAAAAACAAGGCAACATACTACATGAAGTCCCGGCTTCCTCTACTTACTGGCTCAGAATTTGTCAAAATCCTGCGTCCCATTCCCATGACGCAGCTGTCCCATCACACTGAAGACAGACAATGCCCACTTTGTACTGATGCATACGAATCGAGCGACAAAGTTCCGTGCGGATTGGCTTGCGGCCATGTCTTTCACCAGGGCTGCATAGAGAATTGGGTGTCGGAAAAGAAGGCTAAAAAGTATATCTGTCCCATGTGCCGTCGAACGTTGTTCGCAGCTTTCACACACAATACGGAACAGCGACGCCAAATGCTCATTCGCTCAGCCATCAATGGCGCCCGTCAGCAAGGGGTCCGCTCCGACATCGAGCTGTACGAAGTGCTTCGCCTTCGAGGCTCGAAATGAGCCTACCGAACCCGCAAAATGCTGCGCTCGGTGAGGCACAAGATCAGCGTTTGACTAATGAGCTTATCTACCCAGATAGTTTCATCTTCGAAATGCCTGCACAATTCAGAGACGGCGCACAATGGATTGTACAGCTTGGAGGACGATATTATGGACTGTCAAACATCTCTGGCTTTTGGAAAGAGGACTGGGTGACAATATTTCCCAGGAGGCTCCTTCGCTATCATCTCCAAAGAGCCCTTCGTCAGGGCGAAGATCTTAAGCCATGGTGGTACGTCATTCAGGGATTCCTTGATCGGGACCTCGCTCAAGAGAAATGTGACCCGGACCTAGTTCGAAACATGATTGACGACGACATGGTTCAGGAAGTTCTTGGCCGGCGGCTTTCTCCTATAGTACTTGACGGGAACGGGCTCATCAATCTCCAGTCGATTGACCAGAACATGGTTCAATTTGTACTTGACCGGGACCTTCTTCAGAGTCACATTGCACAGAGGACCTTTCAGGAAGACAGAAAGCACTTCGTATTGACAAGGGACCTCATTCGGAAGTTTATGTTGCGCGAGGATTGTCTTAGTGATGCGATGACACTAGAGTGCAGCGACTCGCAATAGGAATGTGCCTCAGGAGCATACGGCCAGCTGGATCGTCATCTGCTTGCATATGTATCGAATAGTACCGATGAGATTTACAATATTATAATATATGCCTTGACCGAAAAGAAAAAGAAAAGTGTTCCACTCACATCTGGCTCTCGTCTCCATGTGGTCGGTATAAACCCTTCATGTAGCTATGCGTTGTAATGATCCCCTAACAACCGCGGTTCTCCAGGTCGCAGTCCATTGCGCCGCTCGTCTCTTTGTATGGTCTTAGTACTGATGATTTATGAGTGATTGATGATGCACATGAGATGGTAACTCCTGACAATTCATTCATGGATAAGACAACCTTACAGTCTCATGGAACTTTCGATCCGGCTCGTCGCCTGATGATACGGAACGCGGCTCCCGCAATATCTAAATAGAAAACAAATACAAACTCTTCCATGGCAACTACAACTGCCACACCTGGTCGGCGCTCTCTGATCCGCCCTCGTCCTTCGCTAGGACAATCTATCAGTACAGTTTCTACACCCAACCTACTCGCCTCCATCACGCCGTCGCAACGACCTCCTTTACCTTCGCCACAGGCACCAGGCGCTCGCACCGACTTTGCGCGAAAAGCTTCCCTCAACCAGCTGGGCTCCGGCTCTGTTTCAAAGGCATCTGGGAATAGTCAAGATCAAGAGACGGGTTCCAGTCCGTTCACCATGCATCCCACCACTCCAGCGGCGAACAGGACCGTCAGCGGTGATACTGTTGGTAATGCTAATCTTCAGGTGGGGGACACGGTGGACGTTCCCGGGGGCATGTATGGCGTCGTCAAATTTATGGGCGAGGTCAGGGGAAAGAAAGGCATATTTGCAGGGGTGGAGCTTAGCAGAGAGTTCGCTGCCCGGGGAAAGAATGATGGCGATGTTGAAGGGTGATTCTAGGCAATTGGTGATTGGTACATTCGACTGACGATCGATTGTAGGACACGATATTTCACTACATCAATACCTGGTTCTGGCATATTCCTTCCATCTAGCAAAGCATACAAACGCGCCTCGCCTACGGTTTCTAACGACTCATTTCCAACAACACCAACTACACCCTCGCTTGCGGCATTCAATCTTGGAGGTCGAGGAGATAGTAATGCTTTCACGCCACCTACCCCTTCCATGTCCAAATTCAGTCAGTCTGTGGGCCCTGGTCGAGCAGCCAGTCCTGCTCTTCGAAAGCAATCCCGTCCGTCCCTACCCCGACCGGAGTCTCCTCTGCGTAAAGGCCAGATTGTTAGTTCTACGCCTGCAGGCAGACCGTCAATTGGTGCGCCGAAATTCTCAAGATCTCAAGTTGGAAACGCACGATACGCACCTAGTCCCGTGCCCAGTAAATTTGGGACCAGTCTGCGAATCGGCAAGGATGCAGCAACCGGTGATCCAGGGAAGAGAGCTGTCAACGCATCCAAAACGGGAATGACCACTCCCGCCAATGCAAGACCTGCATCTCGTAGTCAGTCTCGGTTAGGCCCTGAGGCGATGTTTGACGAGGACTCAGATACCACTCCTATTGGCACTGCAAAATCAAGTTACGGTACCCAAGGTGGCAAGCCAAGGCCACGCCCAATATCTGATCAGAACAGTGAGATAGTCAAGCTCAGATCTCAACTCGGAGATCGCGACAAGCAGCTCAAGGAGATGTCCTCAAACCTGGCCGAGATGGAGAATAGCGTGGCAGAACTACAGTCAGTAATGCCAAAACAAAGCTCTAATAACTCAGTAAGAGGGTCTAGAGGTTCTGCAATTGATGATGCGGACGCCACGCAACTGCGAGCTCTTTTGCGTGAGAAGAATGAGAAGATTGCGATGCTTACCGCTGACTTTGACGCTCACCGGGCGGACTTCCGCAGCACAATCGACACGTTGGAGCTCGCCAGCACCGAGACTGAGCGCGTCTATGAGAGAAGGGTTGAAGATCTTACGCACGAAATCCGAGAGCTCCAGGAAAGGAGTGAAGATGTAGACAGCGTCGCTCAGCAATTGAAGCAACTGGAGGAGTTAGTGCAAGAGCTTGAAGAAGGCTTAGAAGATGCTAGAAGAGGTGAAGCAGAGGCACGGGGCGAAGTCGAGTTTCTGAGAGGAGAGGTAGAAAGAGGTAGGTCGGAGCTAAGGCGCGAGAGAGAAAAGGCAGCGGCGGCACTTAAGGGAGCCGGAGCAACTGTGGATAACGGCTTCAGTCCGAATGGGATATCGCGCGAGGTTGAGCAGAGGGATGATGAGATTAGAGGTCTGAAGGCCATAATCCATTCGCTAAGCCGAGACGCTGTACCGGAGGGAACCGCCAAACCGGGTAGCCGTAGGGTCTCAAAGCAAAGAGATAGTCAAGCAAACGGGCACAGTAACGAGCAGCTAGCAGAAGAGCGTCAAGCTCGGGAGAAGCTTGAGCGGGATGTGAAGGAGCTGGAAGGTCTTGTGGATCGGAAAACGTATCGCGAAGAGGAACTCGAACACGAAGTTGAACGTTTGCGAAATATAAACGCTACCAACAAGCACGACAGCTCAGGAAGCAATGGATTTTCGGAGCGTACTGTAATACCAGGAAATCGCGGCTCGGGCCCCCACGGCATGGGAATCTCGTCCGATCTGCGACAGAAAACCTTTTCATTAGACTCCCATCGTCGTGGGGGTCATTTCGAAGCTGTACCAGAGGCAGACACACACTCAACAATGACTGATGGCAGCAACCTTTGGTGTGAGATCTGTGATACCGGAGGCCACGACATCCTAACCTGCACCAACATGTTCGGTGATCCAGCAAACAAAGAAGGTGAGGAGGATCGGCCAGAGCTGAGTCCCAAATCGCAACGGACAGGGCGCGACGTGGTGAAAGAAGGGTTGAAGGGTTTGGCTGTATCATCACCGCATGACGACGATCGTGTGGCGCCCTTGAGTCCATCGCGGAAGAGTCCTGCGGCCACGCCTAAGGCATATCAGCCTCCAATGCCGAATCCAATGGATGAAGACATGGTGGCGGGGAAGGCTAGTGGAGTCGTTGATGGGAGCAAGTGGTGTGCATTATGCGAGAGGGACGGCCACGAGAGTGTTGACTGTCCTTTCGATGATGCCTACTAATGTACAGGTGGTGAGGTGTGGTTTGGGATGAGCGCATGGTTCTATTCCTTGGATTGCGGCATTGCTTGCTGGAGTTGTGGGCGGAGCGGAATTTCCATGTGCCAACATCTGGAGTTGATTTTACTTCCCACTGGAATTCATGGCTATGGGCTTGATGCTTGATACAAGAAGCACTTTATACTCTTCTAATTGATAACATAATTACTGTTGACGATCCATGCATGGGGTATACCAACATGGTTCAAGAAGCACCTACCGTACCCGAGTATCCTGGCTTGTTGAAGCCGCATCCAAGCAAAACAGTTCATACGTTGTTAAATTGGCAATCGAAAGATGTGGTTGTACTCTGAGATAGTAACATCGCATACTCTAAGGTAGGTACTCCGTAGGTAGAGTAAGTGCTCAGTACCGCCTCGCCGGCGCCGTTCCACCCCTGCGCCTCGCTTGCGGCTGCTCAGAATCGGAAGTGCATAGAGAGTAGACCTCATCCCTGTTCGCGAGCTGACGAGGGCACATCTGTCCATACGGCTAGTCTGAAAACACCATTGTATCGCCTTCAATTGCAAGATTGTTATGAACTAGGTGGTCCCAGATAGAAACATCAGCCTTCATTTGGTCTTAGCTGACGCGCCCTTCTACACCTTGAGGCAATCCATTAACCACGCAGCCATGGCGCAAACCATGATGGACCTCCTAGACTCCCTCTGGGGCTGCATGTCCTGTCTCCCAAGTTCTCCAAAGCTCAAGATCAACAACCGAAGCTTCAAAATGCTCCGACTGCTCGGCGAAGTTAGCCCCCCAAAGCTCCGTTCGAGTGCGCCTTCTGCGCTAACGGTCAAGTGTCGCATCAGGGTGGCTTCTCCTACGTCTACCTAGTTGAAGAAACGACGACATCTCAACTCTACGCCCTCAAGAAGATCCGGTGTCCCTTCGGGCAAGAATCCGTCTCCCTCGCCCTAAAAGAAGTGGAAGCTTATACCCTTTTTGCTCCACACCCCAACATCATTGCTTCCGTGGACTATTCCGTTGCCTCTGCCAAAGATAAATCAGATCCCAGTAGCAAAACGGTCTACATACTCCTCCCCTACTACCGAAGAGGGAACCTCCAAGACGCCATAAATGCAAATCTGGTCAACCATTCCAAATTCCCCGAGAAAAGACTGATGATACTATTCCTCGGCGTAGCGAGAGCGCTGAAGGCAATGCATCAGTATAGAGTGAAGGGCGCGCCGGGAGGACCTACTGCACAGAAGAAGGCAAAAGGCGTCCGGCAAGAAGCCGCAGAGGCGGACCAGGACGCAGCTAGAAAAGCCAAGTCGAAAAAACGGCGAGAAGCGCCGGAGCGGGACCAAGAAGATATTGAGCAGCAGCCGCTGATGGAGGGGGAGGTCACCAGAAGCCAAGAAGGCGTTGCAGACGGCGAAGTCAGAGCTTATGCGCATCGAGATATAAAACCTGGTATGCTCTCTCAACCTCGACCCAGCGTATCCACCCCGCAGCGACACTAACCAACTGCACGCACAGGCAACATCATGATCGCCGACGACGGCCGCACCCCCATCCTCATGGACCTCGGCTCTCTCGCTCCCTCCCCCACCCCCATCACCTCCCGCTCCCTCGCCCTCCTCATCCAAGACACCGCCGCCGAACACTCCACCATGCCCTACCGCGCCCCCGAACTCTTTGACGTCAAAACCGGCTCCGTCATTGACACCAAAGTCGACATCTGGAGCCTCGGCTGCACGCTCTATGCCTGTCTCGTCGGCAAAAGCCCCTTTGAGGCGCGCAGCGAGGAGACGGGCGGGAGTTTGAGTATTTGCGTGTTGGGCGGGGATTGGAGGTTTCCGGACGAAGGAATGCAGAGGGATGGGAAGGCGAAGGTGAGGGAGGAAGGGGCGATTAGTGAGGCGGTGAGGGAGGTGGTGCGGAAGTGTTTGAGGGTTGAGGCGGCGGAGAGGCCGGATGTGGATCAGTTGATTGAGGAGGTGGAGAAAGTGGTGGCCGATTTGCCGGATGATGATGGTGATGCGGGTGGAGAGTGAGGGCGTGTGGTGGTAGTGTGTTATTGTTAGTATTGGGGGAAGCAAGGGAGGAGTTACTGCATCGTCTTGGAGTTTGGTGGGGGGTGTTTTCGTTGCAGAACGAGTGGGGATCTGGGAGCTATTACTGTAGCTACATCTAATATGCGGACATACCCCCGCTAGTTTCCAATTTTCTCGTCGAGGTAATCGTCCTCGTCAAATACTCATATTGAGGCCTGCCAGTCCAAACCCTTTCCTGCGCGCACCAACAAGACGTCGCCGAGAAGACCAAAGATGCCTCGCACAGCAGACACGGGTAACCTAATTGCCCATGGTGAAGGGAAAAAAAGGGCACTGGCTTTGCCTAAATCCAGATCCCTCCTGATACGCATATCCCTGTTTCGTAACCACCAAGGGACGGCGATGAGGGATTCAATACTCATGACAGACACCAAGAGGGTCTTGCTGTATGCAAAGGACATGGGATTGGCTTGCACAAACAAAAAGGGGAAGAAGGAGGGAGCGAGGGAGAGAGCGACGGTTGATGGAGGGGAGGGTTGGATGTGTGATTGCAGTGAGGAGTGCGGAAGCGAGTCCATCTATTTTATGTGGAAGTCGCTGGGTGAGATGGTGGATTTATGGCTGGAGATTCATTTCGACTGGAAGGGGGATAGTGTGTATGGAGCTTGAGATTTAGAAAAACTAGGTGCGAGCAAGTAGAAAAGCGTAGTGGCAGCTTGCGCTACCTCTACTGGCTATTATGCGTTGTATAGCGGCGCCGCTGTGGCATCATAAAAACGGGGAGACGGTGGTTTCTAATGCGAGCATCGGTATGGCAGAGTGGGTTCACTGAAGGATTGACCTTCCCGCTGTTGGGTTGAACTCTTAGCAGTACTATGACATCTTTTTTCTCTTATGTCCTTGATACCTTCTGGTCCCCTATTGGTTGAAGTTTCCCTGTCTTATGTATATGGTTGAGCATTGCTCTCCCGGTTGACTCTTCTAAGATCGCCTTATTTCTCAAGATATTAACGCAAAACCAGGTAGCCTTCCATCTAGACAGAACTTTCAGGCCTTGACAACCTAGGCGAATCTCCGCTCAAACTCCTGGAAAAGCTTAGGGCTTATCTCATCGCTGCTGTTGCCTTTGATCGTCCATAGTATCCCTTTGCTGTCGTAGTGCTCCAGTAATGGCTGGCTCGTTTCGTCAAATTTCCTCAGCCGCTGCTTCCAAGTTTCTTCGTCATCGTCCGCTCTTTTTGTCAATGGCTCCCCAGTGATGTCATCTTTCCCCGGGACCTTCGGCGCGTTGAAGTTAGTGTTATATACCCTACCACTGGGCCCATGGACCCAACGTGACACGATGCGTTTGAGTATGATGTCAACGGGAGTGATCAGGGAGACGACCAGGTTGATGGGTATCAAGGCATCGAGGCGAGAAGCCTGAACGGAAGTACGCGGAAAGCCATCCAAGATAAAAGACGCGGCGGGGCTATCCGAAGGCTCGGCTGGAAGAGCGTCACTGACCGACGACTTGGGCGAGACCCACCGCTTGGCTTTAAGTTCGTTGAGGATGAGCTTGAGGATCATATCGTCGGGGACGAGGTTGCCGGCTTTCATGGCGCCTTCGGCTTGGAGACCTGAAGAGCTGTCAGATACGACATAGCCTCCCAGATAAGTCCAACAATTGGATGAGTGTTGGACAGTCCTGTAAGACTCATACCCAAAGGTGTTCTGTTGCGTACGCTTTCCCGGAGCAGATCTCCCGAGCTTACGGCGGAGATTTGAGGGAACCGTTGCATGAGACGCTCCGCTTGTGTGCCTTTTCCTACGCCAGGCGCTCCGACTAGAATGATACGCGCCGCTCTCTTGAACTCTTTGGTTGCCATTGAATGGAGGTGTGCTATGGGAGCTAAGATTGGCAGACGGCTCTCGTGCTCGGGGAAGGGGATGGCGTGCGGGGAGCGTCTTGCGCCGTGTCTTCTGTCCCCGCCCTGTGTGAAGCTCAAGGCTCCAGCGATAGATGATTATATGTCCATATCGGTCGGTGTTGAAGTAATATGTACAGGGGTACCGAACGTAGCTAGAACATGGGCTCGACGAACGTTGCTATGGCGTCCTCCGGCGGCAGGGAGCAAAACCCGCCTTGGCCGAAACGATCAAGCCTTGCAAGGTAAATGATGTACTTTCAGCAATCGTCAACAGATGCTTTTCAAAGAAACGGTACTTGTTCCACGAACATAAATACATAGTACCAGTATGTATTGGCGGAATGTACTATGCACCCACGTTACTCCTGAATTTCGAAATATTTAAGCACTTTTGGTTATGTCCAGATTCGTCGTCCAATAGGGAAATTTGTCTTTAAGGACCCGGAGGATCGCAAATAATGATCCGGGCCTGGTTTGTAATCCAGCCCTGTGAGGCGAGGGAAGCAGAATCGCCAACCACGTAGGGGTACGTTTCTTTAGTAGACATTCGATTCTTTCTATTCTCATCCAAGCCAGTTTCTAATCAACAACATATGTCACATTTACGAAGCATACCGAAGTGAAACAACCACTCTCCTTCAAACGGCTACCACCACTCCATCTTGTGCTAGACATTGGCGGAACCGAGATATCCGTCTGTCCAACATACACTTCTCACGATGAGTTCTCCCGCAAGATTAGTTCGGAACACATTTACACAAAGGGCACTACGCAGTGCTGGTACGTTTAGGATCGAGCTCTCTCTTCTGGACTGCGCTCACGGATCATATAGGGGGCTTACCACTAAGGACTGCATTCTCGCCTTCATCCGCGCGTACCGCTTTCCTTCGCCGTAATGCGAGAGATTTACCTTCTCAGCTGAAAATTCTAGCTATAATATCCCCGTATCGAGGCTATGCTACCGACACCTCTCCAACAGGTGGCGGCGGACCGGCATTTCCACCTCCCGGCTTCAACACTGAGGAGGCGAAGAAGCCTTTGCCAAAGGATGAATCAAAGGCTCCTTCTCCAGCCCGGGTAACTTCCGCTATAGCTGCATCAGTAAACGAACACACGACTGGGGCAGTCCCGAACAACGATGTCACCGGTGTCGAAAAGACTAAAGCTATGGAGAACAGAAGCTTGGCGGAGCTGGCAGCCAGCAAAGCAACAGCTACACATACCGATGAGAAGAAGCTGGAAGATGCAAAGAAAGATCAGAAGAAGTTGACGATCATGCAAAAAGTCAAGCGCGAAATAATGCATTACTGGGACGGTACCAAACTTCTAGCGACAGAGATCAGAATAAGCACGAAACTGGCCTTGAAGATGGCTGCAGGCTACGAGCTCAGCCGAAGAGAGAACAGACAACTCCAGCGTACAGTGCAGGATTTAGGCCGATTGGTACCTTTTTCGGTCTTCGTCATCGTACCTTTCGCAGAACTTCTACTTCCTATTGCACTCAAGATATTCCCAAACCTCCTACCAAGTACCTATGAAGGCCAAAAGTCAAAAGACACCAAGGCCACCAACCTCCGAGCGACTCGCAAAGAGGTCAGCAACTTCCTTCGTGACACGTTAAAGGAAACCGGTCTTCCAGTCAGCGCAGTGAATGCGCAAAAAGAAGAATTCGCTACTTTCTTCCGCAAGGTGCGCGCAACTGGGGAATCTCCTACGCATGCAGATGTCATCAAAGTTTGCAAGATCTTTAAAGATGATCTAACCCTCGACAACCTTTCCCGTCCTCAATTAGTTGGTATGACAAAATACATGAACCTCAACGCCTTTGGCACAGATATGATGCTTCGGTATCAAATTCGGCATCGCATGCGCCAGATCAAGCGCGATGATCGCGCAATCTATGATGAAGGCGTCGATAGTCTGTCCGTCCCTGAGCTTCAAATGGCTTGCGCTTCGCGTGGTATACGGACCCAAGGGATGAGCCCAGGACGTCTGCGTGATGACCTCCAGATGTGGCTCGACCTGCGCTTAAAAGATGGCGTTCCATCAACACTCTTGGTCCTCAGTAACGCCTTCATGTATACCCAAGGAAAGGATTCAGAGATCGACAACCAAATCGGGGCTCTACAGGCGGTTCTGTCATCTATTCCAGAAGAACTGTTCCACGAGATTGAGCTTGAAGTCCACAATGCCGAAGGAGCGGCGACAAACAAGCAGAGACTGGAGGTGCTGAAGGAGCAACAAGATCTGATTGAAGAGGAGAATGAGCAAAACGAGGAGAACGTCGAGTGTGGAAGATCGTCACCCAAGGACGACGCAAACATTGACGAGGAGGATCAGAGGAAAGCGGATGCGAAGGCAGACGGTAAGGAAGGGGATCAGGCGGGTGAAGCGGCCGACGCCGAGCGGGAGACGGTGGAGGCCGAGAAGCAAGGCCAGAAGGAAGAGAGAAAAGAAGAAGGAGGAAAGCGGGACTAATCCTCACTCTTCAAGCAGGGCTATCATGCTCTTTAGTACTAGGCATTGGGTGGAGTGGAGTGGTGACATGGGGCTTTCTGGTATAGATGGCATTGACGGGCGCTTTATGTGGGGTAGCGTACGCACCCTTAGGCGACAAGGTAGAGACATGAGATTCAGTATTTTTCAGATTACGCTTCTGCGCAACAGATGGCGCTGGCGATCCCGGTTATGCAGGGACTGGATCATGGACTTCTCAAATCTCGATGCACAAGCACGAGATGTGACTGATCTGAGCGAAATCCGAGCTAAGTAGAGCATAGAGCATAGAGCATAGGGCATAGAGCATTCAGCATTATGCCAATATGTTCCGTCGAGTCCATCAACGGGTAAAGGTATTTTCATCAGGTGTTAGAAGTCAGGCTATTGAGACATTTGGGGGACAACAGCAGCAACATGTCCCGGGCGGCGGTGAGGCTGGCTGGCCCTTGAATGAGGTCACCGTCCGCTGGTGAATGTTTCCGGGGTTTGCGCCCCGCCCTCACTCCCGCCTCAGCCTTATCCGCCTTTATCGAGGCCCATCCATCGATTAGATCAGATTGGCACTGAAGCTATCTCCATTCTATCTTCATTCTATCTGCCTTGCAATTCACTCCACCATCCATTCATTCGCTCATTCGCTCATTGATCGATCGAACAATAGAATAGACGAGGCAAGCAGCCGGGTTCTTCAAGCGAGCTGAGGCGCTTGACTTCCATTTTCTTGAGTGCGCAATGTAATTGCGCTGATTCTCTCATGGGACCCAAGTCGCAATATCCGGTCACTCCTTCTCAACTATCTCGTCTCTCCTCAGACTGAACTTAATCTCATTTGCTCCCCATATCACCCCGCCAAATCTCACTGGGCTAAAATATACTTGTAACTCAGCAAGCTCACTCTCTACAGTTCAGTGTGCTTTTGCACAAACACCTCCGTCATGGTCTCGGATACTGTCTATGACCTGTGCTTGCCGATCTTGGAAGATTGCTGCTCCGAGGACGAAGACAAGACAGAGCAGCTCGAGCAGCTCGTTCAGAAAGAAGCTTCTCTGACAGGTCGGCCTCTAGAAGATGCGGTATTAAATATATTATGGCGCTTTCGAGAGTCAAAATCTCCCTCAGCAGCCTCTCCACCTGTTCGGCATACGGTCATTCGCCGAGCTTCACCTGCGCCGTGGCAAATAGCTCGCGCTTCAACGCCGCTGGCTTCCCCTGCACTTGGTCGCGCGAGCCCTGCGCCGCCTCCAGGCTTCGGTATTGCGCCGCCTGGATTCAACAGAGCCAAATCCTTCAATGCAAGCCCGTTCACTTCTCCTCGACCTTCACCCCGACTCGCTTTTGCCAATCCTATACCACATAGTCCTAATCTAAACTCTTATGAGTTCAGCGAGCCGACTGCGGTCTCAAATGACTATGGAGATTATGGTAGCGACACGGTCGACTGGCTTGTGAACGATGACTCTCAAAGCAGACCGTCTTCATCAGGTGCAGGTAGTGCCTATGAGAGTGTTCTGAGTGGCGCCGCCGCAGCATGGATCCAGCCGCAGCAAAATGACATGTCCCCTTACGATATGCTACGCTCGGTGCTAGGCGATGGGAGATCGGATGAAGAGATTGAGACTGCCCTAGAGGCTAATGGATACGATTTAAGCACAACCATAATGAACTTGATGGGCACTTACAGCCAAGATCAAAATCTCATGCCAGATCAAGATCGACAGATTCTTATTGGAAAGTCAATGATGCCGAGTCAACCCATGATGATTGATCCGTCAGAGCGCGGCCGCAGCAGCATCGTCTGCAAGTACTGGCTGTCAAACGGGAACTGCTTAAGGGCAGACTGCCGCTTTAGTCACGACCTCAGCAGTCACATCTGCAAGTGAGTGTGGCTTACTCGGCTACTCTGCAATTTACTGACGATATAGGTATTGGGTCATGGGCAATTGCCTCGCAGGCGATTCTTGCATATTCTCTCATGACCCTGCACTCCTGATTAATCGTCTAACTGTTGACGGCGGCAATGCCATAATCGGTACTCCGCCGTTGAGTGTTCCCCCTAACTTTCAGGTCCAGGACTACGACAGCTTTCCAACTCTCCAACCTTCAGCGATGAACCAATTTGCTCAGGCATCTTCTTCGCCGAACCAGCTAGATCCATACAATTGCACAGGTTCTCAAAGCGCAAATAATTACATTGCAAGCCCAAGACGTGCCTTTGTACCCCGAACGACGTCCATGAATGGGCTTCCTTCATCACCGAGCTCCTACAATTCGCGACCAACAAGCCGTCATCAATCTCGCGAACCTACGCCATCCATCCCCTCGGTCGACGATAATGAGGCTTTCCCAACTCTGGGCTCAGCAGGTACTAAAGGGGCCAAGAAACATCACGGCAAGCGTGGTGGCCATGGACATGGTCACAATAACAAAGAAAACTTACCCGGCTCGCTTGCCGACGTCGTTCGAATGTCGCCCTCACCAGCGCCTGGCTTGCTCCGCAAGGGTCTTATGACCCGCAAGAGCTATACCGGGAGCCGCGAAAACAGCGTAGCAGCCAATGCTATACCAGCGCCGCAACACGTGCCCTGGCTGGAGACGGGCGCCAAAGCGAATCAAGCGTATATGAAGGCTAGACAAGAAGCTTTCAAGCATGGAGGTCTGCGAAATAAGTTTCTACAAAGGTGAGCCACAATGTCGTATTATCAAAAATAGGTTAACCCTCGACTCAGTGCTGCCCAAGCTTGGAATCGCAATGATGCTCGAGCAGCCAAGGCTCTTAGCTTGCGGGGCCAGTCTGAGAACGACTTGATGCGGAAAGCTCATCGGGAAGCTGCTAGGCTACTCTATGAGGAACGGAACAAGGACAGCTCGGCCTCTTCCGAAATATACGTTGATCTCCACGGGTTGCACCCGGAAGAAGCAGTAGAATATCTTGAGCGGGTGCTAGTGGAGCAACAGCGCTCGAGTCGTCCTGTGTATGCGATTACGGGAACTGGGCATCACAGCAAGAACGGCAAGGACAAGGTTGGTAAGGCCATTCGGGGATGGCTCACTGAGTGGAAGTATGCCTTTAGGGAGTTTAGTGTGGCTGGAGACAGTGTCGGCGGCATCTTGGGAATTGATCCAAAGAGCTTTGACAAAAGCATGCTGGAGGAGAAGAGCGTGGCAGCGGAGAGCGTGGAGGAGGCAAGTGAAGGGAAGGTCAAGGTGGTAGAGGAGGCCCCGATAGCTCCAAAGGGGAAGATAGGATAGCGTAACAGCCGCAGCAAACCAAAAAAATCGAAACAATACCACAACTCTTGGACTTTTCCTTATTGTGATCCAAACAATCTCTCCTGCCACCCTCCACAATTTCTGGGAGCGGCTGCCAGGGCTGGGCCTCGCGCGGAATTGTTCCCGCCCCGCATTTAGCTTATCCCCATGGCACTACCCTACTCGTACTTGTACCGGGGATAGCTAGAGTCAAATCCTACCAACATAGCATCCTTCTATCACTCCGCCTTCAAACCGATACACGTCAAGCAGATCATTGAAGCCTACCCTCGCGTCAACATGGGCGGCGAGACTCAAATCAGAGCTATGTCGAGCTCCTTGCCCAAGGTCTCAGCTGGTCCTGTAGGGCAACAGATCCACAGCATCTACAAAGATCGACTCGGCCAATTCACAGGTAGTGGACAGTATGAGCCCGAAAACTTACGGGGGTATGTGAAGAGATCTGGCACCCCCAACCGCATGCTGAAGGTAAAATTAGGAAATTCTACGAGGGACGAGCTTCGGGGGAAGAGTGCGTAAAGCTCTCAGTGTACTCCCCTCCAGACCTGGCTCGACCTACGTTTAAGGAGGCCACGTCGCAAGAATTCGAGAAAACAAATGTTGGGGAATCTTTCGGACCAAGTTGGTCAACACACTGGTTCAAGATCCAGCTGAAGGTACCGTCGCACCTGAAGGACAAGGAGCTGCTTGAGTTCCATTGGGATGCCAACAACGAAGGACTTGTATGGAGCGAAGATGGCGAACCGCTGCAAGGTCTTACAGGAGGTGGGGAGCGCAGGGAATGGATCTTTCCGAAGACGTTCCGGGATGGTGAATTCCATACTTTCTATATCGAGATGGCCTGCAATCGCATGTTTGGTAATGCGAACGGAGGTGATGTTATTCAGCCGCCCAATCCAGACGTATACTTTCAGCTGTACTTGGCAGACATTGTTGCAGTGAACCAAGCAGCCAGAGCATTGTACATTGACTTCTGGATCATTGGAGGTATGAACTTCAGGATCTCTCCGTGCGCTATAGCTAAGAAGCATTACAGATGCTGCAAGAGAGTTTCCTGGAGACTCTTGGGAATCACATGAGGCTCTTCAAGTGGGAAATGCCATCATGGATACTTTCATTGCTGGTCATGGAAGCCAAGAATCCATTCTAGAGGGTCGGAAGATTGCAAGCAAATACATAGGAGATAAGGTTGATTCGTCCAAGGTCTACGATACTGATAACGAGTCTATCGTCTATGCTGTCGGAAATTGCCACATTGATACCTGCTGGCTGTGGCCATGGGCAGAAACGAAACGCAAGGTTGCTCGCTCCTGGTCGAACCAGTGTAATCTTATGGATCGCTACCCAGAGCATCGCTTTGCTGTCTCACAAGCTCAGCAATACAAATGGCTCGAACAACTCTATCCAGCACTCTACGACCGCGTCAAGGCCAAAGTCAAGAAAGGTACCTTCCAGCCTATTGGCGGTAGCTGGGTAGAGCATGACACGAATATGCCTAGTGGAGAATCTCTTGTTCGCCAATTCTTATATGGTCAACGATTCTTCGAGAGCCACTTCGGCGAACGTTGCAAGACGTTCTGGCTGCCAGATACCTTTGGGTATTCAAGTCAGCTACCACAGCTGTGCCGTCTTGCTGGGATGAGTCGTTTCTTCACCCAAAAGTTAAGCTGGAACAACATCAATAACTTTCCTCACACAACATTCCGTTGGGTCTCTCTCGATGGTAGCCAAGTCATATGTCATATGGCACCCTCGGAAACATACACTGCTGATGCGCATTTTGGTGATGTGAGACGTAGCGTAACGCAACACAAGTCGATGGACCAAGACAAGACGTCGTTACTCATGTTCGGCAAAGGTGATGGTGGAGGGGGACCCACATGGGAGCACCTGGAGAAGCTCCGAAGGTGCCGAGGAATAAGTGACAAGGTTGGTCTGTTGCCTCGAGTCAACATGGGTGTCTCGGTCGAGGACTTCTTCGATCGGCTGGAGAAGAAAGCAGAAGATGGAACTGAATTCGTTACTTGGTATGGGGAGCTCTACTTCGAATTACATCGTGGCACATACACTACGCAAGCCAATAACAAATGGAATAATCGGAAAACAGAAATCATGATGCATGACGTCGAGTACCTTGCTACTCTAGCCTCAATGAAGGACACCTCCTACAAATACCCGAAGAAGGATATCGACGATATGTGGGAAAATATCTTGCTCTGTCAATTCCACGATTGTCTTCCTGGTAGCTGCATCGAAATGGTCTACAATGATTCGGACGAGCTTTATGCCAAAGTTTTCAAGACTGGTGAGAAAGTCATGAAAGAGGCTCTGTCTACTCTTGGCTTCTCAAAACACGGTGTCACGACCGCAATTAACACTCTCCCCTGGCCTCGTGCAGAAATCATGAAACTTCCCAACGATTTGGAATCTAAAGGCCCGGAATACGTTTTAATCAAGGGAAATACGGGTGTCATCCCGGCCGAGTCACTTTCAGATTCATCTAAAAGCGTCAAATCCTCAGCATCCATTAAAGAGATCAAGAAAGGAGTCTTCCAGCTGTCAAACAACCACTACAGACTCCAGGTAGAAGGTGGGGCAATAACTTCATTGTTCGATCGTTCAGAGAATCGCCAGATCATCGCCAAAGGTGGGAAGGCCAACCAGTTTGTCATCTTCGATGACAAGCCGCTGTACTGGCAAGCTTGGGATGTAGAGGTCTATCATCTGGAATCTCGAGAGGAGCTACCCCCAGGCAAAAGCGAGATTGTTGAGCACGGTCCTCACAGGGTAAGCTTGATTACTGAAACCAAGATCAGCGAGCGCAGCTGGATCAAGACCACAATAAGTCTAGCCGCTTGTATCGAAGGCCAACCAAGTTACATCGAGATGGCCAGCGAGGTAGAGTGGCGGGAAAACATGAAGTTCCTCAAGGTCGAGTTCCTGGTGGACATTGTGAACACTGAAGCGTCGTACGAGACTCAATACGGAATCATTCGACGGCCGACCCATTACAATACGAGCTGGGATATGGCGAAGTTTGAAGTCTGCAGCCATAAGTGGGCAGATTTGTCAGAGAACGGTTATGGTGTATCGGTCCTGAATGACAGCAAATATGGGTTCGCAACCTGCGGTAACATGATGCGTCTGTCACTCCTTAGAGCGCCCAAAGCTCCAGACGCTCATGCCGACATGGGTAAGTCAAATCCCTTCAATTGATATAAACTCTTTTCTTCGCCATATCCCCCCACCCACGCATCCAACTAACCAGCGCCCCCTAGGTCGCCACCACATCCGCTTCGCCATCCTCCCCCACGCCGGCCCCCTCGACTCCCGCACCATCCGCACCGCCTATAACTTCAACCACCCGATGCGCCTCTACGCGCATCCCCCTTCCACCCTCGCCGCCACCACCTCCCTCCTCAGCGCCATCACCCTGACCGGCTCCCCAGCCCTCATCCTCGACTGCATCAAGCGCGGCGAAGACGACGATGATGTCAGCAGGGGGGAGCTGCCGAAGCGGAAGGGCAGGAGTGTGGTTGTGAGGGTGTATGAGAGTTTGGGCGGGAGGGCAAGGGGGGTGCTGAGGAGTGGGTTGGATGTGAAGGATTGTGTGAGGTGTAATGTGCTGGAGGATGACGGGGAGGGTGTGATTTGGGTGGATGGGGCGGCGCATATTGAGTTGAGGGCGTTTGAGGTGGCGACGTTTAGGTTGGTGTTGTGAGGGTGTTGGGGGGTGGGTTGGGGTTTGTAAGTGGAGAGTGGAGTAGAGGGCTAGGAAGGGTATGAGCTGTGAAGGCTCAGGTGTGTGCTTTGTGTGGGTATAGGTTGTGAGGGTGTGGGTTAAGGATGGGGGACGAAGAAGGAAGCTTGAGTACGGTTCATCGCAAAAGTACACGGTAAAGGTTTCAATTCCGTGGGATTCGCGGCTGCGTCTCATCGCCATCTATGGAGACTGGTATTTTGGATTTTATGCATCTCCATCCCGATCTCCAGCATCTATTAAACACGCTCTTTCCCTCTTAACCCATGAACTTTCTATACACGTACAACCATAGAAAGAAATAGACAATCTTCTATAACAAAGGATTCGACCGATACTCCGGCACGGCGCCGTTAAGCTCTGATTTCTTCGCCTGGTTCTCCCCCTCAATGCCGTTCGCCACATCCTCGTCTTCCCGCTCCGCTAGGAATTTCTCCGCTTCGAGCGCTGCGATGCAGCCTGATCCTACGCAGTCGAGATCTGTCAGCAACTATTGCTCTCCTACGAGAAGACAGCCCTCGCAAAGTGAGAAGATGGGTGTGCACATACCAGCACTAGTAATCGCCTGCCTATACCGTTTATCCTGCACATCCCCGGCCGCAAACACGCCCTCCACATTCGTATAGCTCGTCCCCGGCTTCGTAAGCACGTACCCCTCGCCATCACAGTCCACCTGGCCCTGAAACATCTTGGTCGCTGGATCGTGGCCCACGGCGTAGAAGAGCCCGTTCGCCTTTAGCTCCTCTTCTTGCCCGCTCTTGATGTCTTTGATCCGTAGCCCGGTCATGAGGCCTCGGTCGCCGGGCTCGCCCGTGACTTCGGTGGCGACGGTGTTGTATCTGATGGTGACTTTCGGGTGCGAGATCAATCGCGTCGCCATCGTTTTACTCGCGCGGAGCTTTTCTTTGCGGACGAGCACGGTGACGTGGCTTCCATATTTGGTCAGGAAAATCGCTTCCTCGGCTGCGCTGTCGCCGCCTCCTATCACGACCAGGGGCTTTTGGCGGAAAATGGGCACGGCGCCATCACAGACGGCGCAGGCGGAGATGCCGTTTTGCCAGTATTTTTCCTCGCCTGAGAGGTTGAGCCGGCGGGCTGAGGCGCCGGTGGCGATAATGAGGGCGGAGGCGGTTATGGGGGTTTCGGGGGCGTTTTCGGAGAAGAGTTTGAAGGGGCGGGAGGAGAGGTCGACGTGGGAGATTGTTTCAGTTTTTATGTCTGTGCCGAAGCGGAGAGATTGCGCGCGCATGGCGTCCTAGTCGGGGGGAAATCATCGTTAGCCATTGGGATTTTACAAAGAGAGAGTGGGGCGAAATACCATCAGTTCTTGCCCGCCAACGCCGTCAGGAAAACCAGGGTAATTCTCGACGTCTGTCGTTGTCGTGAGCTGCCCACCAGCGGCTATGCCATTAGCGAGGAAGCCTTCGTAGAGCACAGGTTTCAATTCTGCTCTTGCCAGGTAGACCGCTGCGGTATGGGCAGCAGGACCAGAGCCAATTATGATAACGCGGGAGTGCATCCTTCTGGTTTGGGTGCCCGAGGGCCGGGACAGGTGGGGAAGCTGGGCCGATGGGGCGGGACTCCTCTGCTGGATAGATGCGATTGCTGCAAGGGAGACACTGAGGCTGGAGCGGAGGGGAGAGGTGGCGGCGCGGCGGAAGGTGGAGGAGAACAGTTTGGTGGTGGCTAAGGGGTGGTAGAGAGGAGAAATGTAGAATCTACTTGGAGAAAGTAGATGGGCTTTTATGTTGGCTCCAGGTAGGAAATAAGATGAAAGAACAGAGACTGGCGCTGGAAGTAATATAGTTTAGTGCTGCAATTGTATTTGAAATGCACAATGTTTTGTCAATTGTAAATCGAGTATTACTCTAGTGGGGGATGTATTTCTGGGAGATCAAGGCCGGAGTAGGGCTGCTGAGCCTCGGCACAGGCCCGAGTACATACTAAGCAGGGGAAAGGAAGATGCTTCCACAACTTCGATTCCACATCACTTCATGCACAACAGCACGACAAATGATTGGCTTTCCAGGTGACGCGAATACAACTTGAGACGGTAAGGAAGCTCATCATAGCTCAGCCTGTGGAATAGGATGCCACCATTCACCTTGTCAGTTGTTATATATGGGTCCAGGGTTCGACTTGTATCTCCTATCTCCAGAGATACTACTCAAAATCTTACATCGTTCCGAACAGCAGCGTTGCGTTTCGAATCGAGCATCAGTTGCTTGGCGTCAACTTCGTCTCGAGAAAAGGTAGAAAGAAAAACACTTTGAAACAAGTGTCCACCTCGAGTGTGTCGGTATAGATGATTATAAGCTGGAAAGACCAAACGATCGCAAAAGGTCTGACGACTGACATCGTTGTCAAATGGAAAACAATCCCGTCGATCGTCTATGCTGACTGGAGACCTGAGGCTAACTATCACGTTCTTCATTCAAGCCGTAGTGGAGCTAACTAAATCCGGTCAATATCAAATTCTACTCCTTGTGCCAAAGCATCCGGCCACGCCACTACCATCCAGGAAGCAAGCGCTTTCATGCTTCCTTATATTGAGAAACTATATGGCTTGAATCTAGATGATTTAGAATGAGCCTTCCTGAGCCTTCCTTTACTGGATCACACTCCCCTCAGAGATCCGAAATCTAATAGACCGCTATACAAAGGCCTGAGTTCTTTGTGTATTTACACCATCTCTATTCTTCTCACATGGTATTGCAGTACTTTTGAGTGTATGTCATCGCCACGCGTGAAAGAGTGGCTTGTGGCCATGACAAATACCCTCTTCATTATGGAGAAGCTTTCTTCCTTCTCAGCTTATGATGGATACATTATCTGCTTTCTCATTCATGTTGGTATTTACATCTTTGTAAGCGGTTGTGTGTATAATAACGATTCACTAACATCCCAATTCCCACACGAAAAATTTGCGGCTATTGCACACGAAGTCAAGCTTCCGTCTCAGAGTGGTATGGAGAAGCCTTTTTTGAAGACTCCAATCTACGGCGTAATCTCCGTATCTATTGACACTTCTGTCAGCAATCACAAGCCTCTACCACCATCGCCCTCCACCGTCTCTCTTTCCAGCGTCTACAGTACCTCGGAAGAGGAAAAAATGAACACACATCAGAGGAGTAGAAAGGACGCAATATTACCACCACATATTTTTCTTCAACCATCAACATACAGTTCGAGTACCTCAGGGTTACCGGATCCAATACCACTTAGACCACAATTAGCCCGCAACGAGCAGCTTCATCCAGCCTCAGATTGGTCTGTAGAAAAGCAACGGGCACAAAAAGCAAGGTCAGAAAACTTGCCTTTGTCGAGTCACGAGCAAATACCGGCACGGCTGAGCGGTGAATATCCTACCGAGTCACCCTCAAAATTACATCATAATGGCCGTGCAAAAAGTGCAGAGCAACACGCTGGCAACCACGAGTGTGTCTTACACACAAGATCTTGTGTCATTCCTAGCTTCAACCCCGAATCCTACAACGCAAAGCTATCTCCCTCCGCAATGACATCAAGAATCACAGACGTTGTTGATAACTCCCTCTGCCCATCTCCACTGAGAGTCAGCGGTACCGACCAGATCAAGGAGGAAACAAGCCGCTTTTCTTACTCGTCTTCCGATGGCGATAGCATCCATGCGGGATTTCGAAACTCGCTCAAATCTCGTGCCAGAAAGGCACTCCATCGACGACGAAGCTCCGTCGAAGCGCCAGAGCAAAGGCCATCCTCATCAAGATCTTCCCACAGAAGACAATCAAGCCTTCAACAGGGTCTCTCAGATGGCATTCATGACATGTACGAGACCCTAACAAGCCTCTCCACAACCAAAACCAGAAGGTCCCGCCTGTCAGATGAGCTCTGTAGCCCTCCCATTCCCCCCAAAGCCGCCCAAATCCTCGGTACAAGTTCCCCCATCAGATCCCCCAAATCGCCACCTCCCAAGACCCCCAAAACCCCCAAGTCCGCAAGATTCACCTCCCATCACGGCTATGCCTCCGTCCCGTTCTCGGAAAACTATCTGAGACCGGTAACGCCGACGGCAGACGCGGATCGTGAGCCGAGCTCAATGGCGGGGAAACTGGCGTTGGTGTTTCAGAACGGGACGCAGCAGATTGAGGCGGCGGTGGGGTTGGGGCCGGAGAAGGTGAAGCGGACGAAGGCGGAGAAGAGGAGGGAGGAATTGAAGAAGAAGATTGTGGTTGTTTGTAGCGAGGAGAGAAAGTGGTAAAAGGGGGGGGGAGGGGAAGGGTGAGGGGTGCGAATAACAGGTATACATTACATGGGAGAGCTTTCGACTTTGTCATTCATATCATTACTCATGTAAATAACCCGATTTTGAATGAATACGGGTTTTAAGCCTTGGTATCGCTGCTCCCACATCTTCACATCACGCCCTTCGGTCCGTCAAGCAAAGTCAATTCACCTCCTGCTGGGTCCGTTCTGATTGATCGCCTCACAATTGCAGCTTTCGTAGGTCAAGATGTTTGTTTTTCGGACTAGCCGGAAACATATTTCTTTATCGAACTTCTGCCAGTCCCTTCACCTTGACGAGCTTGAACGGCGGACCACCGCAGTGAAGCCTTCGTATCTGCAAGAAATGAATTTAAACTCAGAATCTGTTAGGACCTGTAATGAATTTCTTCTTCAATCTTGCGGCTTGTTGCAGCAGCCCTTCGATTCACTCTTCAGCATAGCCCCAACAATACTTTTCTTCTAATATATGATACGATACCGTTCCCCATGGCCAGGAATATGTGGTTTTCGGGTCGAGTTCGTCTTCGAAGAAGTAAAATTCCTTCAGA
>JAABUW010001155.1_pt1 | contig 46369 bp, 41 predicted proteins | sample 5560081 | NCBI WGS metagenome assembly JAABUW01 (sample SAMN10711882, study PRJNA513363) | rock metagenome | isolation source: Antarctica rocks | place: Antarctica: Victoria Land, Knobhead sud | reverse complement strand
CGCACCTCCGCCACCATCCCTACAGCCCGTTCCCGCAGCTCCGGCGGATAGTTGCTCGATCGTCTGCCCATGACTCCATCCTCTCAAGAAGTGGAGTCTCTGGACTTCCCGGGGTGGTTCAGCACGAACACTCCATCGCGCAGAAGACCGGCATCATCATCGAGCACTTCCGGGAGAACATCGCCGACCTGCTCGGCGGCCGCGCCAAAGCCATGGTCGTCACCGGATCCCGCAAGGAAGCCGTGCGCTACAAGATCGCTTTCGACAAGTACCTGAGCAAGCAGGGATACACCGGGGTCGCCGCCCTGGTCGCATTCTCCGGCGAGGTCGACGACCCGGAATCAAGCCCACTCGATCCGGACAAGCCGTTCACCGAAACCAACATGAACCCCGGGCTGAAGGGTCGCAGCCTGGCCACCGCGTTCGACACCGACGAGTACAACGTGATGCTGGTCGCCAACAAGTTCCAAACCGGCTTCGACCAGCCACTGCTCGTCGCGATGTACGTCGACAAGAAACTCTCCGGCGTCACCGCGGTGCAGACCCTGTCCCGGCTCAACCGCACCTTCCCCGGCAAGAGCGCCACCTACGTCTTGGACTTCGTCAACAACCCCGACGACATCCTGGCCGCGTTCATGCCCTACTACCGGCAGGCGACGCTGGCCGGCCCATCGGACTCCAACATCGTCCATGACCTGCGGGACAAACTGGACACCGCGCAGATCTACACCGACTCCGAAGTCGACGGCCTGGCCGCCGCCTACGTCAAGGGCGAAGGCAACAACGCCCTGATGAAATGGATCAACCCGGCCAAGAGCCGGTTCCTGGTGCAGATCAACCAGGCCACCGCCGACGCCGACAGGCCTGCACTGGAAGCACTCAAGCTGTTCCGCAACGACCTCGGCGCCTACATCCGGGCCTACGACTTCCTGTCCCAAATCATCGACTACGGCGACCCGGATCTAGAAAAGCGATCCCTATTCTACCGGCTGCTCATCCGGGTCATCGCTGACCAAGGCGGCGCGGTCGGTATCGACCTGTCCTCGGTGGAGATGACGTACTTCAAGGCCCACAAGCAGATCGAAGCCCACCTCGGTCTGGGTGGCGACGCCGATCCGCTACAGCCGATGACGGCTGCCGGTGCGGGTGCCGCCCGAGATCCGAAGCTGGCCCACCTGGCCGAAATCGTCCGCCAGCTCAACACCTTGTTCGAAGACGTTGCCTTCAGCGACGCAGACCGGGTCGCCATCTACAACCACATCCTGGGCAAGATGGCCGAGAACGAATCACTGCAGCAGCAGGCCCGGGCCAACAACGAGAAACAGTTCGCCGACAGCCCGGACGTCGGTAATACTTTTCTGACCGCGGTTGTCGATGCGATGACCAACCACAGCCTCATGAGTGAGCAGCTGCTTGACAATGAGAACCTTCAGTCGGCCTTCATTGCGTTGCTGGTTCCGGATCTGTATCGAAGACTCCACGGAGAGACCCCGGAATCAGGCGCAGTTCGGATGGACGCAGCCTTCAGCCCAATTGGCGTCGATCTGGGTCGGCCCAGTGAATCCATACAGTTAGTTGCGCGAGGAGCGGCCGCTAAAAATATCGACGATAGCTGACAACGTATGATCACATACGATGGACCATTGTGCTTGCGGCTTGTGGGCGGATAGCATTTATGGCCTGTTCGGCGGTGCGTAATTACTTGACCAGGCTTTCGAATAGCGATGGGAGGTCCTGATTAAATATGGCAACATCGGGCGTGGAGGTGGCTATCCTGATTCCGAAACGGGGCGGGCCGAGCTTTGCATGGAAATTCTATCTGGAACAGGAACATAAGATGGTCATCCGGGAACCCCCTAACACCAACGGTACGGTTTTAGGCGCAATTTTCCGGGATGCGGACGGTGTAGCCCACCTGGTGGGTGTTGAACCGATTGCGTGGCGGCTCAAGAAACCCGACCTTGATCAGGCGGCAATTGCTCGGAACGCACTCTGTGAAACGTCGACGCTCAGTAAATCCAGAATGCGGTCACGTGGCATTGCGCTGATGCAGGCCGTTGAGCTTGGCTGGCTGATCAACGAGGATAAAGAGGCGATGTTGTACAACTTATCTGAGGAAAGCGACACTGTTAGGTTCACCTCTCGCGACGAGGAGGATATGGCGGGTAAGGGAACAGTCGATATGAGCATTGTTCGCCGCAGTGTCGTCAAGGACACCAGAGCCCTCCATAAATTCCCGACGTACAGTGCTGCACGATGACCGCGCCTGCGCCTGACGCGCCAAGGGAGGAGTGGGAAGCGTTTCTCGCCTCCTGGCACGATGACCACTCCGCCGACCTGATGCTACTGAGCACCAGCGTTCAGGATTCTCTGCAGCGCATTGTGAATGAGCTTTCCGTAGAAGGGATGACGGTGTCGGCTCGGGTGAAAAGCAAGCGCAGCCTCATCACAAAGGCCCTGAAAATAGACCCTGGAAAACCTTATGGTCGTAAGTACGAAGATCCACTCCGTCAGCTGGAAGACATTGTTGCAGTCCGGGTCACCGTCCCCATGCTCGCGGAGCTGGACCGGGTGAAGGACCTGGTCCTGCGGGGCCCGCTGGACAAGAATTGGAGTGTCCTTGTAGGTGGTCTGGAACCCCACGGAAGTAACGACGAGGAGCAGCGCCGTCCCGGTTACCAGAGCGTCCACGGTGTGCTGGAAGTATCCCGGCCCGGCGGGGGGGTCTCGCATGTTGAGATCCAAATGCGTACGATTCTGCAACACGCCTGGGCCGAATTAAGCCACGACCTCCTCTACAAAAAAGTAAGTGATCGTCTGTCGGCGAGCTTGGAGCGACGCCTGCATGCCGTTGCCGGCATGCTGGAGCTGGCCGACAAGGAAATGCTTGAGGTCCGGGGCGCCATTAGAGCGGAGCGCTGGGGCTTGGGCGAGTGCACCTCCGGTCCCGTCGATCCGCCACGGCTCAAAATGTTCGCCACGGAGCTCTTCGGCGCGGCCGACGGCGGCAAAGGCAAAGACGATTGGTATGTGGTCCTGGCCGAGCGGGTCGCGGAAATGAAAGTCACGACGATGGCCCAGGTATTCGATGCGGTCGATGACGGGCTGATGGAGTCGGCCATGAAGTACAGGACGGCGGAGCGGACGGACCTCGCCTGGACGAATCCGGCATTCCTGCTCCACGTTTGGTTGCTCGAGGCGCTGAGGAAACGTGATCGGCGGCCGCTGTCCCGGGCCGCGTACGACTACCACTGGTTCACCGAGCACCTTGCTGGAAGCTCGTCATGACTCCAACAACTGATTTTTGGCTCTGCTTAGCGGTCGTGCTGGCCGCGATTTTCGTCGGCGTCGTTGTTGCGCTGATCAGGGCGGATCGGGTCGGGAAGAATTTCGTTCTGGTCGTCACCGTCGTCTGTGGCGCAGGCCTACTGGCCATGATCCTGACCGACTGGCCACTGGGGGTGGCCTCCGAGTTCTGGGCCGACCATTCCGTACTGTCGAGCACATTGTCGTCCCTGCTTTTGGTTTTTCTGGTATTCCTGATCTACGAACGTGGTGCGGTTAAGCGGCAGGGCGAGTTGGCTAGAAACTTGTCCGGTGCCGGCCTGGGCGGAATCGTCGATCACATCGTCGACATCGAGGTCGCTCTGGCCCTCCTGTCGGCGTCCGGTCCTCCTGACGAGTGGCGTCCACAGCGACGCACAGGCCCCCCCAACCAGCAGCATCAGCTGTGGTCGGATTGGGCCGACACGGGCAAGCCGCTCCGGTGGCTAAGGGATGACCGCGAGGTCATTCTCGCCAATGAGGACGATGATCCTCGGCGGAAATTGTCGATCAGGAATGGCGTGACCTGGTGGGGACGTGAACTCATCGACCTGTCGACCCGTCGGCTGCTGTCCGCGATGCGTGACTGGACCCCGCTCATCGGTGCGTCGGAGGATGGCACGGCGGTACTGCTCATGCTTTCGACAGTCAGGACAGACTTGATGGCCCTGCGCGATCTCTACCCCATGGACAAGACCGGTGACGACCCCACCGTGGAAGTCGAACCGAAGTTGGTGAGTCTGCGGCTCCGGTTGCGGGTGCTGGCTGCTTGTTTCGAAGACTGGAGCGGGGCAATGAAAGGACGACCGGAAATCCTCCAGACTCGGATGCCACTGCCCGCAGGGGAATTGTCGTTCGGGGATGTCGGCCGGTCGTTGCGGAGACGGTTGGCGAAGGCAGCGACGGACCTCGGCCTGGTGATCAGTTGATCTCGGTCGACGAAGTGCGGGAGTTCGTCCGAACGGCGCACGCCGAACAGGTGGACAAGCTAGGGCGTGACTACTTCCTGGCTCACCTGAAACCGATCGCCGCGGAACTTGCCCCTTATGGAGCGAATGCGGAGATGGCCGGGCTTCTCCACGACGTCTTGGAGGACACCACGGTCACCGGCGCCGATCTGCTTTCCCTCGGTGTACCGGCAGCGGTCGTCCGCGCGGTTGAGGCCGTCAGCAAGCGACCCGGCGAGCGGTACGAGATGCTGATCGAGCGGGCCGCAGCCGACCCGTTGGGACGCCTGGTCAAGCTCGCAGACAACGCCAGGAACCTGGAATCGAACGACGAACTGGCCAGGGTCGATCCGGAAGCAGCGGCACGGCTCAAAATCAAGTACGAGGCAGCACGCATACGACTCCTCGAGTCTGAGCCAAGTTGAAAGTAGGTGTCTTCAGCCAGGCCCACCACGTAGACGACGTCGACGTCCAGCCCGACCGCAGCAGAGACGGGACCGACGAAGATCCCTTCGCCGAAGTGACCTACCCGAGGCCGAGCCGACTGCAGATCCTGCAGCAGCAGTTCTGCCAGACGAGGCAGATCAGCCTTGGACTCGACGAGCTCGAGAGTCGACATGCTGCGAAGCGACTGCTCGATGACGACGGCGGCGTACTGCTCGTCGGCCGGAATGTTGCCTTGATCGGCTGGTTCGCCGTACAGATCATGGAAGAGCTCCAGCGCCCAGGCCGCGAGTGCCGGCCAGGTGTCTTGAGTCAGACCGTGCTCCGGCCGGGCTTGAAGACCCATCACGAATGACCGCATCTCGTCGGGCGAATCGATCTGCCTCGTTGCGGCGTCGATGCGGGCAATGACCGGATCCTCTTGTGCCCTCTCCTTAACGATTGATGCCCGCTGGTCGTTGATGTAGGCCGCGTGACGGAGATCCCAGTCATCGCCGCTGACGACCGCAGCGAGGCGAGAGACTCTCTCCCACCGGAAGATAGGTAGGCGACCCGTCCCTGTGCGGTTCCGGATTGGAGCCTCTGACGGTACACGGAACAGGTCAGGCCTTCGAAGATCGTTTCCCAGACCCAGGATGCCGAGGAATCCACGTGAGATGGCGCGTTCATCGACTGTTCGAGTACCCGGGCCATTGGTTTTGAGGCCGGCGGCCGCGAGTTGCTCGTGGAGCTGCCTGGCGTAGGGGACTGCTCGCCCGTAGAGAACGGCGCCGCGTTGGGGTGCCGTCGTCGACAGAGAATCGACCAGCTCTCGGACGACGAGGCGTACCTCGTCGTCTGAATCCGACGCGTGACGGGTTGCGGTGGCGGCCGACGAGGTTGGCACGGTGGTGCTGTCGTGAAGCTCCAGTGTTCGAAGCGTTTCCAGTACCGCTTCGTCCGCCTTCGGATCGCCGGTCAGGCCGGCTAGAACCGTTACGCCGTGTTGGTCCGCGAGTGCTTCCGCCAGGGTCTGCTCAGCGTCCGACAAGCGTTGGGGAAGGTAGAGAATCAGCGACCCCAGCTCCGCGTGCGGCTGCGCCGTGATTTGCGCGGCAGCGACGTGGAGCAACTCCACCTCGTCGTAGCAAATCTCACCGACGGCGGAGGTCACGCTGCGGTGGAGCCTGACCAGATCGTTCTGCAGCGGTCCGGAGTCGGCGACTGCGTCCAGCGCCGTAGCATCGAGATCACGCAGGTCGCGGTGAGCGCTCGTCAGCGCCTTGATCGTCGCTGTGTGGTCCTTGACCTTCGCGAAAAGTCCGGGGTTCTCGTCCAGCGCTGACCGCCAGGCCGCGCCGACCAGCGCTGGGGTGGCTGGCACCCGAGGGCTCAGGCTGGCTGCGGCCAACTGCTCGGCCAGCCGCGGGAGCGTGCTGACGTAGAGGCCAGCCACCCCTGTGGTGCCCGGCGTCACGCCCGTCGCCAGCGCCCGACGAGCGGTGATGCCGGCGAGTTCGTTGGGCACCAGGAGCGTCACAGGTGCCATCGGATCGGCTGATTTGAGTTCGGCCATCAGAAACCGCAGCGCTGCGATCGCCGGCGCGCCATAGGCTGTCGTGATGAGCCGGCCGGCGCTGGGGCTCATCAGGTGGTCCCTCCGAAGGCAGGCCTGGCGCTCCGCGGTGCTCGAAGATCGAGCCGCAGCTTGTCGAGCCGACCGTTTGGACCGGTCGTCGCGAGTATCTCGACCAAATCCTCCTGACGTGCCTGCCCGAACGTCATCCGGTAGAGCGCGAGGTCCCGCTTGATGCGGCGCAGCTTGCCGAGGTCTGCGCTCAGTGGAAACGGCATCAGTTGCCGGACGACCGCGGCGTCACCCGGGTAGATCCAATCCGGTACCAGCCCTCCTTGCAGGTCGATGTCTTCGGCGGCGACTCGGTACGCGGAAGTCCACGGACTCCCACCGCCCTCGGCCAGGATCCGGCCGTGGTGTGCGGCCACCACGTTCTTGCGGAGCGCATGGCCCCGATAGCGGTTGACGCGGCCCTCCCGTTGTTCGAAGTCGACAGGGTTGGCGGGGACGTTCCAATGCACAAGGTGATGGCACCACCAGTGGAAGTCGATCCCCTCCTGGCCAACACTTGTCGACACAAGAACGAAGGGCCAGAAGGGGCTGTTGAAGGCGCCTCGAACCTCTGCCGGACGTGCGGTGGTCTCGTCTTGACGGCCGGATCCGTAGCGAACGGCGAACCGTGCCTGAAACGGGATGGGAACCTCCGGTTCCGCGGGGTCAAATCCCTGATAGCGCGCGGCACGCAAGGTGAGGGCGCCTGCGGCCGCGCTCGCCACCCTGAGGATTCGGGCGTCATCCAGGACGCCAGCTCCTTCTGCTTGAACGAGGTGGAAGAGGTATTCGTCCAGAACGGCCTGCAGATTCCCGGCAGCGCAGTACAGGAGCACCTTCTGCCAGTACGGAACCTTGACGTCTGGGTAGAGCGAGTCGATCAGCACGATTGACTCCCAGCGGCTGAAGAGGGAACGGAACCCTGCTGCAAGGACAGCCGCGGCTTTCCAACGTCCGAGTTCAGTGACCCCTGAATCGTCAAGACCGAGTCGCCCGAGGGCGCGCCAGGCGCAGTTGGCGGGTGAGAACAGCGCGAGACGGGCCAGAACCTCTGGCAGGTCTGGGGGACAGGCGGCCCGGTCTGGCGGGTCGCTGGTGGCCAGGAAAGCTAGCCGAACATGAGCCGCGAGCGCTGTCGAATCGTCTTCGGTATCTGGATCTCCCCGAAAACCGCTCAGGGCGCTCACGAGGTCGCTCTGGCGTAGGCCGGAAAGCGCACCCGGGAATGAGTCAGCGCGCCCAACGCTATGCGTCCAGTACCAGAGGTCAGACGCACTGGCGTTGCTGGTTTCGCCGGTGGGCAGAGACGCCGATAGCCGACCGGTCAGGTCACGAACCACAGAATTCTCATTCAGGGACGAGCCGAACCGCTTCGCGTAACCCCACGGATCGCCGAGTGCGGCCAGGCCTGGCATCGGCCAGAACAGCGCCAATGAGGTCATCGACGCCGGACGCCCTGCGTCGAGCCGATAGGTCAGTCGCGTCGCGATACGTTGGCGGGCCGCCGAGCTGTTGAGCTCCATGCGGTCGCTGAGCGAGGAGAGCTTTCTGTCGGCCTCATAGCTCAGGAGTGCCGAGACTGCCGTCGGAGTGGCCGACCAGGAGGAAAACACCAACCGCTTGGTCATGTCCTGTAGCGCTGGGTTGGCGTAAGGACCTCCCGGTTCGAGATATGGCAGGGAGGCGGGCATCCAGAGGAGCTGCTCCCAACCTGCATCTACCGTGTCCTTCGCCAGGGCCCGGAGTCTGGCATTGCCGAGGTCGATCTGCTCGAACTTGACAAGCGATAGTGGATCCAGAGTTCGCTGCCGGCCCAGCAGGGATTTGATCGCCGAGGCTTCCCGCAGGTCCGCCGGCCCGGATCGGACCTTGTCCCGGATCTGATAACCATCCATGAAGTTGACGAAGTAGGGCGACGATTTCCAGTAGTCCACGGGAGCCTGTCCGCCAACGCCGTCGGCAAGCTGTTGCAGACGGACGAAGTCGACCACTTCCTGCGGTCGAATTGGGCATGCTTCGGTGATGATCTCGCGGATGTTGTTGATGCCGGTCAGCTCTGGCCGTTCCGCCCTCGACATCACGTTCAGCAGCTGAGCCTGAAGCCCGTCGATGAGCTCACGGCTCGGGTCGCCGGAGACCATTGACGCCCGAAAGCTGTCGAGGTCAGCGGCGATGGCCGCGGTGAGGGTGGTCGGGCAGCCATGGCTGAGGAAGTTGATGGTCTTCAGAAAGTCCTTGCGGTGGTTCTCTCCAGCTGCTGCTTCTTCGGCGTAGGTGAACGGCTTGTAAGGAGTAGCGGACAGGAGAAGGACCCGGGCATCCTGATGGCTGAACAGTTGATCGGCCATTTCGCCGGCTTCGGTGGCCGGATCAAGCAGCTCGCGAAACCGCTGGAACTCGTCCAGTATGACCAGATCGGGCTGAAGAGAGTCGACGCTCACCCGCGCAAGGGCATTCCGCATCTTCGAAATGACCGCCGGTATCAGCTGTCTTGCAGCTGTCGGTAAAGCGGAGTGGCCGACGGTTTCCTCGACCAACTCGGCAAATTGCTCGAGCAAGCTCGCCGAGTTGGTGACCGGCTTGCGGATCTCGTCGAGAAATGCGACCGAGATGGCGGTATCGATTCCGTGAACGAGCTGACCTTCCAACAGGACGACTTCGCGAATCAGTCGCTGACGATCGCTGACCTGGCCCTGGAGAAGCCGTTGCGCCGCAGTCTGTCGGGCGCCCCGCAGTTCTAACGCCGGCCCCAGGAGCAGAAGCAGTAGGGCACGCTCCTGCACCATGCCCGTACTCTGCCCCTTGTTGAACGAGGTGCCCGGCGTGAAGGAGATCAACTTGATCGGCTTCAGAAAGCGCCCGTCGTCCTCGCGGAGATAGTCCATCTGAGTCGCCAGCATGGTCAGGCGACTGGTGAGGGTCCGAGCCACTTCTCCTGTGACGTCCATCCGGCCGATGTTCTGTCGCGCCAGCTCGATGTTGGAACAGACGTAGACGATGTCGATGCGGTCGACGGTCGGATCGTCTTGGAGCCTCTCGATGGTACGGGCGATCACTCCCCGCGCTACGAGGCTCTTCCCAAGTCCGGTCTCGTCAGCCACCAGGAACCGCCTGGCCGGATCCTCCCCGTACATCCGGCTGACGACGTGCTCAACCGTGTCCCGCTGAAAGTCCTTGAGCTTCGCCAGGATCGGCTCAGCGCAGAATCGTTCTCTGCTCACAACGCGGCCGCGGTCAAGATGTCCCGGGCTGCTCGTACCGTCGGCCACAGCTCAGCGAGACCGACGGGTAGGACATGCCGCCGCTCGGGATCCCGTTGCAAGTTCAGGATCAGGGCATCCAAGTCGTCCAGGGCAAGCGGGTTGACGGCCATCGCTCGAAGGATGCTTTCCAAGATCCCTCCGGCACTAGCTCCGAAAGACCCACCGCCATCGCCCTCACCGAGCATCCAGCCGGGGGCGGAAAGGTCGTTCAGGCTCAGCAGCATCCGCAGAAACTGCAGGAACTTGTCCGGCGTATCCAGCTGACGCGCGAGAATTTCGTCGAATCGACCTGCCGGATCACCAAGCAACATTGCCGGGATGACGGCACCGCCGGCCAGCCCCTGGGGTGACGTGATCCGCAAGACCAAGAATGCTGACACGTCCGCGAGCTCGACCTCGCTGTAGACGAAGGGGTCGACGCCGGCAAGGTCGCAGCCATACCCAGGTCGCGTCAGCAACTCGAGGTTGCCCCAGTACCCTTCCGGCAGTGCCGGCATCGAACTGGTGGTGGCAGTGAGCTCATAGTCGCCTGCCGCGCCGGCTTCCACAGTGATCTTCCATGGCAATGCTGCGATACGCCGCACGAATTCGTCGAGAGCTCGCTGAGCGTCGTCGGTTGCTGGGGACTCTCGGCCACCAGGTGGGTCATAGTCTTGCAGCAGAGGGCCCAGCCCGTCGGGACCGAGGAGAGCGTTGACACCGAACGTCTTCCACCGTCCTACGAACTCGACCAGAATCTCGACGTTGCCACCGAATGCTGCCTCCGTCGCATTGGCCGAGCCCAGGAAGAGGTGCGCCTGATTCGCGCGCTCGACTGCGTAGAGCTTGGCGTGTAGACCGGACAGCAGGCTGGACTGTCGTTGTTGCTCGTCGTCAGCGTCGACGAGATTCAAGTCGGCGTTGGGATCGAGAATGGTCCTTCGTCTGGTGCGTTTCAGGCTCTCAGGGGCCAGCTCTTCCAGCGATTCAACCCGTGAGACCAACGTCAGATCTCGGGCCGAAGGTGCTACCAGGTCGAGCCCTTCGTCGGTCACGAACGGTGACACGACGAGGTGTCGGCTCCCCTTGAAGTCGACGTCAGGTTGCGGTCCTGTCAGACCCCACATGTGAAACGCCATCTCGGTGGCATCGGGCGGTAGCTCCCAGCTGACGCGCCGGATATCCTCTGCGAATTCGAGAATCCGGTTCGACCTGTTGGCCGGGATGGGCGTCGTCGCAAGACCCGGGAGCGATCTGAGAAGTTCGACCAGCGGACGGTTTGACGCTTGCGGTCGCGTTCCGGAGTTGCCGTCGATGCTGACGACCGCGTCCCAGCAGGCATCGGGCGTCAGGTTTCTACTCTGGATCAGCAGCCGGAACTTGACGTCGTTCTCGTTGCGATATTTCAAGAACCACACCTTGGGATGGAAGAGGTAGCCAGGTCGCGGTGGTCGAACGGCGTGCACCATCGGCTCCAGGAATGCCATCAGATCGGACGCCTGCTGCGGTACCAGAATGCACCCGGCTTGGCAGAACAGATCGACGCGTTCGGAGGCCTGCCGAATGGAGGCGAGGATGGCCATCGGGTTCTTGGTGGTGGCCAGTGCGCCGGCTGCGAACGCCAGGGGAGGGATGAGTGCGGACGCCAGGTCAAGCGTGAAGGTAGTGCCCACAGCGTGCTCGAGCGCGTAATCGACCGGTGGACGGAGTTGGTCGAGCAGTACGGCCCGGGAGTCAGGTGCCAGCACGGGCAAGCCCTTCCTTGATGTCACTAACCAGGCGCTTGACCAAGGACCAGCGGAACACCAGGCGCCCTTGTCCGGACGCGCCCTGCCATCTGGCCAACATCCTGTCGTTGGTGAGTCGGGATTGGTTGCCCTTCTTCATCGACTCTCGAGCGGTGATCATCGACCGAAGGCCGGCGTCCACGGACGCATGATCGGCCCTCCCACTCATGACGGCCTGGATCCACGCGTCGACGAACTGCCTGGTTGGCCCTCCGATCCTCGGTGCGAGCTCGTAGGCCATCCTCCACATCCTGTTGGTATCCCACGCTCGGAGGTCATCCGCGAGTGCCTGTCGCTCGGCGGCCCACCTTTCGAGCTGGTCTGTGTAAAACGACTTTGGTTCTGGCACCGAGGTGAATCCGCTGGCCTCGTAGCGCTCGGCGACCAGAAGGTTGTACAGGAGTGCGGCACCTTCCATTGCGAAGGAGAACATCTCGGCGTCGTGGACAACCGATTGGATGTCGGCACCGCTGTCGTTACAGGCGGGCTCGTTCCAGGGTGCGGTCGAACCTGCCTCGAGCATCGCATCGGATCTGATCAGGTGCGAGAGGACGGAGTTGGGCGCGGCGAGCATGATCCGATCGCCCAGCCAGCCGGCCTCCTCCGCTGTCAGGTCGAAGCCACCATCGACCTCCTGCGGGAAGGTCGGCGGCGGGGGAGGCAGAGTCGGTGACCAGGCGCCGACGACCCGGTCGACGAGCTCGTCTGCGCCGGTGATTACCCGCGCCGGCGATCCCACTTGATCGATGGACAACGGGCTGGTCAAGATCCCGTAGCGGATCAAGGCCGACCAGTAGATGGCGGACGGCAACGTCTTGACGTTGACGCCGGCCTGCTGGCCGATAAGGCCCTTGCTCTGGTTGGCAAGCTTCATAGTCGTGATGAATCGACGCTCCTCCGCCTCACCTCGCCTACGGACACTGCCCTTGGTCGACGACTTGGCCGCCCGCTCGTAGATCCAGGGGACGAAGAGCAGATAGCGGGCGCGGGTCTGGATGGTGGATGTTCCCGGAAACATGAAATCGCTGAACGCATCTCGGACCTGACCGATGCCTAGCTCATCAAGGGTGCCCTTGTCCGCGAAGAGAGCAACGATCTCCCGTACCCGGCGCTGCTCGTCTGCGGATGTGTCCAGCCAGGCAATCAACGACACCTACCCACCCCCCACAGCCGACTTTGGTCGCAGGAAGTAGACGCCCGACGACAGATAGTCAGTATCGCCATGGGCTGACCGGGTGCCAAGAGGCGGGATCCGGCGTCACCCGATCGTGGAGGCCAAGGCCTGGCCGGTTCACCACCCCGAACGGACCTTGACGGAGGGCTCGCCGTGGAGTCTGACACCTGGGTCGAGCTGCACAGCGAGGGATTCAACGTTGGACAGCGACACACTTCGCATTGCCATGGCAGTAATCGAGGCATTGATTACCCATGGCTTGGGTTCACAGCCGCTCACTATCCAAACAGTTCGTCGATCGCTGATGCGAAGCCGCATCGGCGATGGCGGTGATGAGGCCCGTCCTCGGCCGTGCGTGTCGAAGCTATCGGTACCTTTCGACCGTTGATGACGGTCCACGCTTTGGCGGCGACCTTCCCGGACCCCGGGGTGCACCACTAGGGGCAACGATCGGGATGAAGCTCAGAGAGTGCGGGCCACCGTGCGCTGGCGGTTGTCGTATGCCGCGGACATCAACGAAACCTCCGAGCTGAGCCCCCGCTGGGACGCAAGGTGCGCCCAGCCGCGGGTCGCGGTCTCCACCTGCCGACACACACCTCTTGCTTCTTCGAGCGTGTATTCGAAGTCGCCGCACACCGAAAGCGCCGTTTCGATGCTGGCGGTGTCGTCGTACAGGTCGACGGTGAGGCTGAGCCGGTCGGGTTGTTCTGGCGCCGGGTTCATGTCATAGGCAGGGGCGAGCTCCCATCCGGTGCGTGTCCGGAGGAAACCGTGGTTGCGGAGATGATCATCCGTATTGCCGGTCAGGATCGAAAAGACGATGCGGCGGAACAGTTGCCGCAGGTCGCTCTGCGGGGAGCTGTTGACAGTGCGGATCACCTCACCGATTTCCAGGTAGCTGCGCTGTTCGCGCTCGACGGCGTCGAGCATCGTGAGGGCGCTTGCGAACCCGATCCGCGCGCCGCTGTCCGCATTCCGATCGAATCGATCAACGACGAGAACGTTGCGCCCCAGGATCTGCAGCATCTGCCACCGGGCGACGTTGATGCCGGCGCGTGCCGCCAGCTCCAACTCCACGCCCTCCCAGCCGATGACGTCCCAGTCGTCGGAACCCTTCCTGGGGAACTTCGCGATCGCCAGTCGGTGGTCTTGGGTGATGACGGCGGCCTTCGGTCGGGCGCCGCCGAGTGATCCTCCCGCGGCGACCAGGTCCCGGATGTCGCGCGGTGCTGCGCCTTGGTCGGAGGAGTATCGGTCGACGGCGGACAGCAGGTGCCCCATCTCGATGAGCCGGGGCACCGAGGTCGGCGCAGACGACAGGTACTCGCCAGACGCGTCGCGGAACCGGATCGCGCCTTGACGAACCGGATCACGCACACCGAGGAGGAAGTCCGAGGCCCGCAACGTCCGCGGTGTCCCACCGGTGACGGCGGCACGTTCCCGTTCCTCGCGGCGCATCAGGTTCTGTCCCCACCGGTCGGGGGTGCTGTCGCCGAAGGCGTTGAACATGGTGCGTCCAGGGCCTGTGTGGAACTGCCCGGCGCGCAGCGGCAACGCCGATTCCAGGGGATACGCGCGAGGATGTTGCAGGTAGTCGGCGGTGTAGGCGAATGAGGCGCTACTGGGGCCACGTTGGCTGATCCACAACGTGCCGACGTGCAGGGTGGCACCGTCGATCTCGACGTCGATCTCGACCGGGGCGTTGCTGCCGGGTCCTGTCACGACGGTGGCCGGACCCGTTGCGGCAATGCCTCGTTGGACCGGAGCCGGCCGACATCGGTGGTGTAAGGGTCCGATGCGGCGACCACGTCGCGCAGGACGCCGAGGATGTTCAGGACGCGGAACATGTTTTCGCTGGACGCGTTGCCGGTGCCCTGTTCGATGGACCGGAGGGTGTTGCGGGAAATACCGGCGCGTTCGGCGACCTGCTCGGCGGTAAGGCCCTGCAGTTTCCGCCAGGTGACGATCTGCTCGCCTGTCAGCCGCAGACTGCGGGTCACGACGAGGGGGGCGCGCAGTGTCATGGCGCTTCCTCCCTAGGCATCGCGATAATGGTCAGTACAACGATCGTTAGCCACTTTAGCAGTCAGTCTAAAGTCCATTGGGTGTGCAATCGATAGGCCTCAGCGGACCGTTCGTGCCAGCAGATGGTGCGGGGCGTCGCAGGTGTCGATCCGGGCCGGCCCGGTTCACGTGCTCGTGAAGACGGCACGAACCGTTCCACCCACGCGCAGGTCACCGGACACCTCGGCGATCCAGCGCCCCAATGCGCGGGTGAGGTGCAAGAGAGGCGGGATAACCGGCTTGCATCGCGGCCATGCAGCCGGACAGGGCGAGGCACACCACGCCAGGAGTGCTCACTATGGTCCAGGTGACGCGTCATCGATCGTAAGAATCGGTGCCGCCGTCCCGTCCAACTGCGTATCTTGCACCGACCTAACTGTCCGCGGCTCAATCCTTATGGGTCTTGTACGCCCATCCGGTCACGGCGGTAAGCACCGAGAGCCTCCCCAAGAGAACCAGCCAGTCGGGCGGCGGACTCGCTGTCGGCCAGCTGCACGCGGTAGGAGCGTCGCCCGGAGGTGGGGATGGCGACGTCGGAGCCGTGTTCGCCCCCCGCCAGCACACCCGGCTCCAGATGCCCAAATGGCAGGGTGAACACCTCCCAGCGCGGACGAAAACCCCCCGACGTGCGGGCGGCGATGAGCTTGCGGTCCGTCACCAGGACGACCACCCCGCCGTGCAGCAACGCCCTTCCATCGGCCTCACCGACCATGTCAGCTGGTTGGCGGAGCCACAGCGCCTCGTCGGATTCCAGGTACTGGATGACCGCGGCGCGTTCACCCTTGGCGGGCTTCGCCCGGACCAGGACGTCGTCGTATCCGTCGGCTCCAGTGCGCTTCGACACCACGATCGCTTCCCATCCGATGGCCCCAAATCAGCAGCCTGCTCCTGTTGACTGTCATCTTGCAGGATCGAGCAAGTGTGGCTCTCTTGGAGTCGGCGCTAGAACAGATCGCACACCTCGGCCCGCTATGAACGCTGTCAACAAATTCCGACCGTCCGGCCAGGCTTCGAGGCCGGCATCAACATTGATGTGACCCAGAGCGCCGACGTCGACGGAGGCGACCTGCCACCGTTCGGCGTACTGGCGCGCCTGTTCCGGGGCGCAATATGGATCATTCCGGCTGTAGAGCATCAGGCCGGGCACGCCGATCGGGCCGCGCGTCAGCGGGACGAAGTTCGGTGCCGCGGACGCCGGAAAATTGGCTGCCGCCGTATCGGGCGGCGCGACCAAGAAGACACCGGCGACCCGATTCGGGTTGCGGGACAGCCATTCTGCGGCAGCGTGACACCCAAGGCTGTGCGCGACCACCAACAGCTCCGCCGCCGGCCCGGACCCGGCAGCGGCGTCGAGCGCGGCGCACCAGTCATCGATGTCGGGTTCATCCCACGAGGCTGGCGCTATCCGGGTCGCTCGCTCGCCGAAATCGGCCTCCCACCTGGACTGCCAATGGTCCGGCCCGGACCCGTTGATACCCGGCACCATGATCACCTTCATCGGGACATCCTGGCAGACGGTAGTTCGACCTCGAACGATGAGTAGCTCGCCGTCCTGACGAATCGCGCTGGGGAAGAAAATCGAAGTCAGGACAATCTCTGGTGTCGGCCTCGCGGGCCCTTTGGGCCCCCGCAGTCGAACAGCGGAATCTCAGATCAACCAATCACGGTTGCGCGTGCTTGGGCAAGGTGAGGATTTCTGCTCCGTCATGAGTGATGGCGATGGTGTGCTCACTGTGGGCTGTGCGGCAGCCTGTCGCGCTTCGCAGGGTCCATCCGTCGGCATCGGTGATGAGGTCGGCGGTGTCGGCCATGACCCACGGCTCCAGTGCCAGCAGCAGTCCGGGGCGCAGCTTGTACCCGCGGCCTGGCCTGCCGGTGTTCGACACGTGCGGGTCCTGGTGCATCGTTGATCCGACGCCGTGACCGCCGAACTCGGTGTTGATCGGATATCCCGCCTCGCCAAGCACCGAGCCGATGGCATGGGAGATGTCACCGATGCGAGCTCCGGGGCCGGCAGCGGCTATCCCGGCGGACAGCGCGCGTTGCGTCGCGTCGATCATCGCGATGCTCGCAGCGCTCTCCGTGGGGTTCGAGTCGCCCACGATGAAGCTGATGGCCGAGTCGGCGACGACTCCGCCGGTGGAGACGGCGAGGTCGAGGGAAATCAGGTCGCCGTCGGCGAGTGGGTAGTTGTGCGGCAGTCCGTGGAGCACGGCGTCGTTGACGGACGTGCAGATGTAGTGGCCGAACGGCCCGCGTCCGAAGGAAGGCGCGTAGTCGACATAGCAGGACAGCGCTCCGGCCTCGGCGATCATGGCCTGGGCCCAGCGGTCGATCTCCAACAGGTTCGTGCCGACCGTGCTGCGGCTCTTCAGTGTCTGCAAGATGTCGGCGACCAGGGCACCCGCCTTCCTGGCGCGGGGGAGTGCGGTGGGGCTCAGGATCTCGATCATGCAGCGCCTTCCTCGTGGAACCAATAACTATCCCGGCAATGGTATCCCGGTATTAGTATTGGTGCCATGGTCAGGTTGCCGCTCACTCCCGCAGAGGTCGAGCGCGGGCAGCGCCTGGGCGCCCTGTTGCGTCTGGCCAGGGGGAAGCGCTCGATGTTGGAGACGGCGCTGGATGCCGGTGTTTCGCCGGAGACCCTCCGCAAGATCGAGTCCGGTCGCGTCGCCACCCCTGCCTTCCCGACCATCGCGGCGATCGCCGATGTCCTCGGCCTGTCCCTCGATCTGGTGTGGACCGAGGTCAACCAGCCCGAACGTGATGTCGCACCCACCAGCTCGGGTCACAACCCACGAAAGCGGATGGCCTCGTAAGGCGCGTGCCTTCTCTCGTTCGCCCAAGCCGATTTCGACGGCCTGGCAATGGCTGCGCGAAAGGTCACTAAGTGTTCATTTCGCCGCCGCGGTGAGAAGTGCATGCATATCGACTGGGGTGTACATGCCAGGCCACAGAATGCCCCCGACGTCGACGGCGGCGGATTCGGCGAGACCGCCCACCCGGTAGGGGAGGTAACGCATTGCGCGGATCAGGGTTTCGAGCTGGGTTGCTGCCTGCGGATCATCGGCTGCATAGCCCACGGCCCAGGTGTCCGGTTGGTGCGTCGCGGCAGGGACGAGTTTGTCCCAGTCGATGTGAGAGAAGGCCCGAGTGACGCGGACCTCCGGCAGGAGCTGCGCCAGCCAGGAACCTTCGGTGAGCGAACCGTTCAGACCCGCAGCCTGGGCGTGACCCGGTAGCCATGCGTTGTCGGTGTCGACCAACAGCTTGCCTTTCAGGTCGTCTTCGAGCGATGTGACCAGGTCGCGGGATGCGCTGTGCAGCACAGCCAGGAATACGCAATCGGCCTGCGCTGCCTGTGCGAATGTCGTCCGCCGCACCTGGAGGGGCAGGCGGTCGAGTTTGGCCGAGTCCGGGCTTCTGGTTCCAAGGCTGACCGGATAGTCGGCTCGGGAAAGCAGCTCAGCGATGCCCTGGCCCACCGGTCCGGACCCCAGAACACCGATCGAGGGTAGGGAGCTTTCGGATGAGATGCTCACGAGGACTCTCCCGGTGTCAGGAACCGTGCCTCGTTGCGCATCATCCGGTCGTACCCTTTTTGCGCCTGTTCCAGCGGCATCGGCTCGATCATTGCGCGGACACCGGTCATTTCGGCGAACTTGAGTGTGTCTTCCACGTCCTGCGCTGTTCCGGCGGGAACGCCGTGGGTGGAACGGGATCCGGTGATGTACTGCAGCGGGTTGATGGTGAGCGGGTCAGGGACGGCGCCCACAACTGTCAACGCGCCGCGGGCGGCCAGCCCTTCGAAGGTGGCGGACATGGCGGCCGAGTTGGCCGCGGTGGCGATGACGGCGCTGGCCCCGCCGAGGCTTTGCAGTTCGGCTGCGACGTACGTGGTGGTGGAGTCGATGTAGTGGCGGGCGCCGAACGCAACGGCGCTCTCTTCCTTCGAGTTTCCTCTGGCAATGACGACAGTGTCGAATCCCATCTTGGCGGCGAACTGGACCGCGAGATGGCCCAGTCCACCCAGGCCCAGGACGGCGACGAGATCCCCGGGCCGAGCCGGCCCGTTGCGCAGGGCGTTGAAGACGGTGACGCCGGCGCAGCTGAGCGGCGCCGCCTCCGATGCTGTCAGAGCGTCCGGGATGCGGGCGAGCGCATTGACGGGGGCGACGACGGAGTCGGCGTAGCCGCCGGGGTAGGCCAGTCCTGGTATTTGAAGATTGGCGCAGTTGACGAAGTCTCCACGTCGGCAGCTTTGGCAGTGTCCGCAGTTCCCGCCGAACCAGCCGACGGCGACCCGGTCTCCGATCCGCCAGCCGTGGACGTCGTCGCCGAGCGCGTCGATCCGCCCGGCGATCTCATGCCCTGGAGTGAGCGGAAAGCGCTGCCCGGGCAGGTATCCGTTGACGAAGCTTGCGTCGGTGTGGCAGATCCCGCAGGCGTCGACGGCGATCCGGACATGTGCCGGGGCGGGGTCGATGTCGGTGTGGCTGACGAGGGTGAATTTGCCTCCCGGTTCGTCGACGACGATCCGCGTGTTGGACATGCGCTTCTCCTTCTGTTTGGGGGGTAATGCTGCTGAAGAAATGGTGTCTGCCTCAGGCCGGCGCCTGGTTGGCCTGCACGATCAGACCGATGGTGGCGGCGATGATGATGACCGCGCTGTAACCAACGACGGTGGGCAGGAGCCCGACCGGTGAGATCAGCAAGCCGGCGATGATGGCCGGCGCCCCGAAGGCCAGGTAGGCCACGATGAACACGGCGGCGAACAGCCCGGCTCTTTGATGCGGTTGCGCGAGCGGACCGAGGATTCGCAGTGACCCCGAAAACGAGGCCCCGAAGCCGATTCCGCCGCCGATGCCGCCGATCCACAGCAGCGGAAGCCACGCTGCGATCACTCCGGCGAGCACCAGGACGGTTCCAGCGAGAACGGTGACGCCGCCCAGGAGCGTCATGCGGCGGGCGGTGACCCGGCTCAGCAGTATTCCGGTGGCAGCGGCGGTGCCCGGCTCGAGGAACACGGTGACACCGTTGAGCAGGCCGCTGTCCAGGTGCAGGATGTCCCGGATGATGGTGGGCACCAGACCTAGGAACAGCCCGGCCAGCATCCAGGACGCCAGCTGGACAGGTACGGCGGCGGCGAACTCGCGGCGGGCACGCGGCGGCACCCGTACTCGCGGGGTCAACGAATGTGCCGCACCGGGGCGTGGTGTCACTGTCTCGGCAGAGAACACGATCATCACCACGGCAATGGCCATGATCACTGTCAGTGCGGTGAATACGATGCGGCTCGGCGAGGAGGTGTACTGCACGGCCACGCCGGTCAGTAACGCGCCCACGCCCAGACCACCGGCGGGGGCCGCTGCCGATGATGGATCCCAGCCTGCGGTATCGGGGTGGGGCCAGTTCGACGATGGCCGCGGTGAACGCGCTGGTGGCCGCGCCGGTGGCGACACCCTGAATGGTGCGGGCCACGATCACCCAGCCGATCGTGGGGGCGAATACGAACATCACCATGGCCGCGAGCTCGATGGTCAGGGACACGAGCAACACGGGTTTCCTGCCGAGGAAGCCCGACAGTGAGCCGGCGACCAGCAAAGCGGCCAACAACCCGAAAGCGTAGGCGGCGAAGGCGACGGTCAGCACCCACGCCGGGAACGCCCATTCGCGTTCGAACAGAACCAACAGCGGGGTGGGGGCACCGGCGGCGAGGTACAGGCTGGCAAAGGCAACCGAGGCGGCGATGAAGCTTGCTCTGGATGACAACTGGAATGGTCGAGAGGTCGCAGCTTCATGGCCTGCGTTCGCGGTGCCGGTGGTTGAGAACATTGCAGACCTCACTGTGGTGGGCAGTAGCTGGGCTGTCCGGCGCTGAGGGTCGTGAGCGGCGACCCGGACAGTGGGGCGGGAGCAGGACGGTCAGAACATGCCATTGGTGTTGGCGGACGTCGTGGGCACGTCCTGAATGACATCCCAATGCTCGACGATCTTTCCGTTTTCCAGCCGGAAGAAGTCCGCCAACGCCCGGCCGGCCTGCCCGGGTGACAGAACAAGGTGGGAGTGGGTGATCACCAGGTCGCCTTCGGCAATGATTCGCTTGATTTCCAGGCGTAGGTCGGGGTATTCGCCGCGCAGGTAGTTGACGAAGCCGGTGAACGCTTCGGGACCATTCTCCGCTTGGGGGTTGTGTTGGATGTAGCCGTCGCCGACATGATCAGCGACGGCCCTTTCCGGGTTGCCGCCGAACGCGGACTCGTAGAAGGCGACCACGGTCTTCTTGTTCTGTTCCAGGTCGGACATGAGTGCTCCAATTCGTATCTGGCTGATCGACCAGCGCACCGGCACGGGACATATCGTCGTTCGAAGGGTCCCGTGCCGCAGTCACCTGCTGCACCAAGTCGCCCTTCATTCGCACGCCGACTTGCGGCCTGATTTCGACCGAACGCGTGGCGTTTACCTGTGGTGCCGAGGAATGCACCCCTAGCAGGTCACGAGCTGCCGCTGGATTCCGTAGTGCCCATCAGTTCGGGTTGATCGTGCGCGGCTACCCACAGGGTGTAAGGGTTGCCCAGGTGCGGATATCGGGCCAGGACGGCTGCGATCAGGTCTGTCGGCGAGTCGCAGGATTCGGCCGCCTCGTGGAAATCCAGCAGGTATTGGCGGGACTGGTCCAGAATTCTGTTGGCGTCGTCTTCAGGTGCGGCCGGGTCCTTGTGGCCGGTGATGATTGTGCGGGATTGCAGCGCCTCGATCGTGTCCAGCGCCTTGAGCCAACTGGTGCGCGTTGCCGCGGTCGAGCCGGCGAGCCACATGTGCATTCCGTTGTAGGCGACATCCCCGCTGATGACCGTGTCGATTTCCGGGAGATGCACGACGCTGGAGGCCGGAACGTCGCTGTACCCGACGTCGATCGTGCGGATGATGTGCTGGCCCAGGACCAGTTCACCGCTGACCATCGGATCCGGAACGGCCGGGTGGTCGGTGATCTGACCGGGGAAGAATGAGCCCCAGACCTGCAAATATCCGGGACTGGTCTGTTCGCGGGCGGCATCGGCGACGTCGGGACGGGCGACCAGCCGCGCGTTGGGGAACTGTTCCAGCACGGTGGTGGCTCCGAAGAAATGGTCGGCGTGACCGTGGGTGAGGTAGATGGTCGTCAGCTCCCCGACTTCGGATCGGGCGATCCAGCTTCCGAGATCGGAGCCTTCGGTGGTGGTCATCAGCGCGTCGATGAGCACCGCTTGTCCGCCTGCGGAGATCAGCGTGGCGGTGGTGGCCGGCCAGGTCGCCTGCCGCGCAGAATCCCAGTCGGGCAACGAGTTCGGGATCGGCTTGTAACCGCTCAAATACGTCTTGACTCGGAGCGTTTCGGACATGTGGTTCTCCTTGAGGTTCTTCAGGGGTCCGGGGGCGGTGACGGTGAGGCCGGCACCGCCCCTGAGACCGGTGTTGCAAGGAAGGTCAGTGGCAGGTGACCTTGATGGTGGTGACCAGGACGTTGGGGTCCTTGGTGGTGATATAGGCGGCGCTGAAGACGTACAGCTTCGCGCCGACCACGGCGACGGATGTCGGCCCTTCCAGTCCGTCGGCGGCGGTCAGCAGGGTCTGGTAGCTGCCGTCTGGGTTGATCCGGATGACCTGGTTACCCGGATCCAGGGCGGCGATGACGGTGTCGCTGATGTCGTTGACGAAGGTGAAGTCGTCCGGGCCGCCCGCCAGCCGGGCCTTGGTCTGCACCGCGCCGGGCTTGCCGTCGCCGCCGATCGGAATGCGTAGCAGCGTGCCCTGGTCGAAGTTGGTGATCCACACCGCCCCGCGGTGGATCTTCAAACCGTTGGCGCCCAACCCGTAAGGCCCAGTGAGCTTGGTGTCCGGACCGGTGTACCAGGTGGTCGCGGTGCCGCCGGCCAGGGGTGCGCGGAGGATCTGCCCCCGGATCGAATCGGTGAAGTACAGCTGCTTGCTCGCGGTGTCGATGGCGATGCCGTTCGGAAAGCTGTTGCCCCGCAACGAAATGATCCGTTCCGGCCTTTGGCCTGCCTGGACCCGCCAGATGCCGTTCAGATCCGCCGAACCTGCTGCGTATCCGACGTACAGGGTTCCATCGGCAGCTCGCACCAGACCGGTGGTCAACGCGAATCCGACCACCGGGACGTCCTTGCCGCCGTCGCCCGGGTGCGGCAGGGACGCCAGCACGGTCTGCTTTCCGGACGGCGTGATGCGGACGATCTGCGCGGCCTGGGACATGCTCACATCCAGGTCACCGTTGGGCTCGGTCGCCACGTTCTCCGGTCGCTGCCCGGCGGCCAGGTTCAGGTGCAGCAGGATCTTCGACTTGGGCGCCGGTGCGGTGATGCTGTTGGCGGCCTTGATGATGAGGTCATCGACGACGCGGGGGTGGGTGATCAGGCTGTCGTGCGCCGAGTGGATCGCGGTGATGCGGGCGCCGGCCTGCTGGCCCATGTACTGCTGCGCCGCAGGCGGAATCGCCTTGTCGTCCAGGCTGACCAGGTCCCAGCTGGGCAGTTTTGCGGCCGGGCCGGTCTTCTCGTTGTACGCCGTGCCGGAGACCGGGCGTTGCTCCGCGGCCATGACCGCCGCCTGTGCCGGTGTCCGGTCGGCGGCGAAGATCGCCCGGAATTGTGCCGGGTTGATGTAGACGTCGGCGTCGTTCGGTGTCGGCAGCGCACCCGGATCCGGAGTGGTGCCCGGCGGGGTCGGCGCCGCCGGCAGGGTCGGGTTGTAGGTCGGTCGGATCACCAGGGCACCAGGCTGGGCGAGTAGTGAACTCGGAAACGCCTCCGAGGTGTAGTACGAGGCGGGTCGGCGCTGCTCGGGGATGAACGCCGAGACGTAGACCATGGCCTTGACGTTGGGAGCCTTGTTCGCGGCCGCGGCGATGACCGCACCACCATAGGAATGTCCCACCAGGACAACAGGTCCACCGATGGTGGCGAGCACGCCGTCGAGATAGGCGGCGTCGCTGGCGACACCGCGTAGCGGGTTCGCCGGCGCCATCACCGGATAGCCCAAATTCGTCAGGTACTGAATTTCGGCGCTCCACCCACTGGCGTCGGCGAACGCGCCGTGTACCAGCACGATCGTCGGCTTGGCCGCCGGTCCGGTCGAAGCGATGTGGGCGCTCGTGGCCGTCGTAGCGATTGGTGTGGCGCCGATGGCGGCTGCGCTCGCACCGGGCAGCGCGACCAGCGTTCCGACGCAGAGAGCGGCGGCCACTGCTGCGCCGCCGATCCGACGTCCGCAAAACGGCCGACGTGCGTGGAGGCGGTTCACTTCAGGGCCGACAGGATGAAGGCCGCAGTCTCGACCGGCCGGCTGATGAAAGCGCAGTGCGAAGCCTGGATCGTCTGGGTGGTGGCGCCCATCCGCTCGGCCATGAAGTGCTGTACCTCGGGATTGATGGCGTTGTCACCCGCGGCGACCATGTACCAGGACGGAAGCGTCTTCCACCCGGCGGCAGTGCAGTTCTCGCTCAGGGTGGCCGCCGCGACGGGACGCTGTGAAACTGCCATCACCGACGAGACATCGGCCGGCACGTCGGAGCAGAACGTTTCACGGAAGGTGGCCAGGTCGATGTACAGCTCTGGCCCGCCGACCGCACCTGCGGCGTCGTAGGAGGTCGGGTGGGCGTTGGTTGCCAGCAGCGGCACCGGGAACGGGGCCTGCACGGCGCCGATGCGCTCACCCTCGTCCAGGCCGAAGGCGGCCAGGTAGACGAGGCCGACCACATTGGGCAGCGTGGCGGATGCCTGGGTGATGATTGCTCCGCCGTAGGAGTGGCCGACCAGCAGGACGGGACCGTCGATGGCGCCCACGAACGCGCCGACCGATGCGGCGTCAGAGGCCAGGCCACGCTCCGGGTTGGGGGGCGCCAGGACCGCAACGCCGGCCGACTGCAGTTCGCGGATGACGCCGGCCCAGCCGGACGCATCGGCGAATGCGCCGTGCACCAGTACGACCGTGGTCTTGGAAGTGGTGCTTGTCATGTGGTTCCTTTCGTTGTGGGTGCGTGAGCTACCCGTGGATGGGTCCGAGGCCCAGCGCCGTCGTCAGTTGGTCGAACGTCGGCACTGGTGAATGAGTGGACTGTGAAGCAGAAGGCGTCTGATTGCCAACTATCCTGCTGATGAAGTCCACCACGCCGAATGAGCAGTCACCAGGCACAAAACACGAAGAACTAACACCGGCAAACTGTGCCTGTCGGGCACCACGCTTGATTGCAGCCTGAATTCTGGGCAAGCGCAGTCGTCATGTGAGTGGGTGAGATCACGTTTATCAGGTTCCGGACGACTTCTGAACGATCACACCCGTTTGACTGCACCGTGTTTCGAACGGTGTTGGCATGGATGACAGGTGAGAACGTTTATCGTTTGTATCCAGTCGATCACATTGGCACATCACCTGAACAGGTTAGATTTTGTCGTGAACAATATGAACTGGTTGAGGTCATTGCCTCGCGGGCAAGGTCCACCCAGCACTACGGGTCACACTGACAGCCGGTCCGGGGCGGGACTTCTGCGTCTCATACTTTGGGCGTTGGCCGCTGCCACAACGAATCTAATATTGATTATTTCTAAAGTCTCACTCATTCAGGTGATGCGTCGATGACCGGGCAATGTTCGAACCTGTCCGACTGCCGGTGCAGACTTATGCGACCGGCGGCGTGGGACGGCGCTCAGCGACTACCGGGGTCAGCACCAGGGTCGGTCCGGTGCAGCGCTTGCAGTCCAGGCGCACCGGGGCAATTCTCGCTCTCAGCGATCGATGCGGACTGTTGACGGTCGGCAGCCAGTTGACACTTTCAGCCGCCCCCTGCAATTACCGCGTTGCGATCAGACGCAGGAGCTCATCGCGGGCGGGATGAGCCGCCGGCGGTTCGTGGTGGTCGGCCGCGACCTGCAGGACGCGCTCTGGCAGGCCAGCTCGGGACAGAACTTCTTGCGGCGTGCTCTGCAGCGAGGCGACCTCGTTGTAGGCGCGGAACATATCGGCGTCATGCTTCATCGCCACCGAGAACGCGCGAGTCATCATCGAAGCCGGGTCATTTCGGCGATCCAGCGGAACACCGGAGATCTCAGCGCGCACCTCGAGCGTTCTGGTCTTACCGGTTCGGACGGCGTTGCGATGCCACGGTGCGAGTCGGTTGCGAGTGATCTCGTCGTGGGCCAGAGCCAGAGCCAGCGGATCGCCCAGGTGCTGATCGATGACCTCTGTCGTTGCGGCGGCGTGCATCAGGCCGAGAGTGATCCCTCGCCCGAGGGTGGGATCGGTATGGGCCCAGGAGTCACCGACCGCTACAACGCCGGTAACGACCGGCGTTCCGTCGACGACGAACTGGCGAATTCTGTCGTTCAAGCCCGCGGACGGGACGATTCCGCTGATCGTCTCGGCGTCCTGCCAATGCGCGTGGTCGGGATAGGCGGCCAGTACACGCGTCCATACGGATTCCTCTCGCAACCCTTTGAGGGCGCGGTCCTCGGAGGCAATCACCAAGGTGACCGACCAGGTGCCGGCATCGGCCGGCAGCGTCAGGATCGTCACCGACCCGACATGGCTCATCAGCCCATCCGGCGGAAAGGATGGCAGCCGGTCGCCACGAAAGTACCTGGTGTAGTAGATGAACCCACCGACCTCGCTCACTTCGGAGGGCGGCCGAGCGCCGATGTTCCTGAGCCATCCCGGAAGCTTCGAACCACGCCCCATGGCGTCCACGACCAGATCAGCGGCGATGACTTCGCCGGTGGTCAAGTGAACCCCCGACACCCGCGGAATGTCACCGCCGGTTCCGCCGCTGGTCAATAGACCGGCGACGACGCTTCCGCGGCGTACGTCGACGCACTGAGCGGCACTTTTTGCGACGGCGTATTCGATGACCGGCCGTCGGGCGGTCAGGGCCAGGAAGCGGTCGTCACCCACTCGCGAGGTCCGATCGGAGATGGTGGCAGGCATCATCGTCAGCACATCGAACTCGGTGGCTCCGGCATCGGTCAGGGCCTTGGCCACGTCAGGCAGTTGCCGGTCCAGCAGTTGCCGTGCTCCGGCCTGAAGATAGTGCGCCTGCCGGAACTGGTTGATCGTCGGTCGGTCCCACGACTTCCAGGCCTCGTCGGGCGACGCCGGCGTCGGGTCTGCGTCGCGTTCGACGACGCTCACCTCATGGCCTTGTCGGGTGAGCATCATCGCAGTTGCCAACCCGACCGCGCCGGCGCCCAGGACGACGATTCCATGCGTCGGTTTGCGGTGCGGGTTCAAGCGACTGTGCGGGTCTGTTGGGTCGGCCCGGCCGGGGACAGCGCGGCCAACCGCGCCGTGAACTTCTGTGCTTGCTCGGTCTCGCCGACCTGCTCGGACAGCGTGATCGCTTCGGTCAGGTGATACTTGCCGGCCGTCGAGTCGCCCAGCTCGAAGGCGGCTTCCCCCTGCAGTGCGAGGAGCTGGATCAAGGCGCGGCGCTGACCCAATTTCTTGGCCAGCGGCACAGCTGAGGTGAGCAATTCGGCCGCCTCCCGCCACTGCCCCAGTTTGCTGTGAACTCGGGCCAACGAGCCCTTGGCCACCGCTTCGTCGACCTCGGCGCGAGCACCCGTCGGTGCCACCGAAGGATCGGTCACCCGGTCCAAGTACTGCTGGTAGAAAGGGATGGCCTCCTCGTAGCGGCTGAGCCGTTCCAAGCAGAACCCGACGCGCAGCAACGCCTGCGGAATGCCGTCGTTGTCCTGGGCACTGCTGAACAACTCAAGAGAATCTTGGGCGTAGGCCAAGGCATCAGCCTTCGCGGACATGCCCGAGTGGGCGATGGAACCCCACATCCTCGACCAGCCGCGGACCGAGACATCGCCGACCGATTCGGCGATGGCGTAGGCCTGGTGGGAGTACCAGAGCGCTGCGTCGTAGTCGCCTACGCAGGCCGAGCTGATCCACGACAGCCCGTTGACCTGAATGGCTTCCTCCCGCCGATCACCGATTGCTCGGGCCGCCGCGATGCTCAGGTGATAGATCTCCGGCCAGTGGTTCCAGTCCTTCCACAGCGAGGTGAACCAGTCCAGCGCGCTGGCCACCTCGATCACCATTGCGTGGTCCCCGGCGGCTGCTGCTGCATGCAGGGCCGGCAGCCAGCTGTCCGCTTCGGCCTTCAACCACTCCCTGGCCTTCTTCTCCGTACTCAGGTCGACAAGGCCATGCCATTGAGGCGGCGGGGCACCGTAGCCGAACCGATACCAGTTGCCGGCGATCACTGTGATCTGCAACAGCCAGTCGGTCGCTCGCTGCATCGCGGCGCCGCGTTCGGCCGGGGACTCATGCTCGTTCAATTTGCCGGCCGCGAACAGCCGCAGCAGATCATGAAATCGGAAGCGACCGGTATAGCCGGAGCCCAGTAGTCCCAACTCGACCAACTCATCCAGCAGATCTTCTGTCTCCTCCAGCGGCGCGTCGAGCAACACCGACGCCAACGGCACCCCGGTGTCGGCACCTTGCACCAGCGCCAACCGGTGGAACAGTCGCTTGGCCGAGCTGGACAGTTGCGCATACGACAGCTCGAAGGTCGCCTCGATGTGCAGTTCGCCCGCCGACAACGCATTGAGCCTGCGGCCTTCGGCCTGGAGGCGATTTGCAAGATGGTCGGCGCTCCAGCCCGGTCGGCTGGCCAACTGATTACCCGCGATCCGCAACGCCAATGGCAGATTGGCGCACAGCCGGGAGATTCGCCGCAGGTCCTCGGGCACCAGTTGATCGCCGTCACCGGCGATCGATCGGAGCATTGCCTGCGCATCGTCGCCCTGCAGCGGCCCGAGGGTGAGACGGCGGGTGCTCTCCAGGCCGGTCAATCGTCGTCGGCTGGTGATGAGCACCGCCGAGCGCCCCTCCGATATCAGCAGCGGCCGGACCTGCGCCTCGTCGGCCGCGTTGTCCAGCACCAACAGCACCCGCCGGTCGAGCATGATTCCGCGGAACAATGCAGCGCGAACCTCGAGGTCGCGCGGCACCTTCTGGATCTCCGGAGCGATGACCCGGATGATGCGCTCCAACGCCGCCGCCGGGGTCGCCGGCTCGTTGTCCAACCCTCGCAGATCGACGAAGAACTGGCCGTCGGGGTACTCGCGGGTGCTGGACGCGGCGATGTGCACCACGAGTGAGGTCTTGCCCATGCCAGGCTGGCCGCAGACCACCATCACGCAGGCGTGCGGGTCCGAGTTGACCGCGGCGGTGAACGCCCTGAGGTGTTCGATTTCTCGCTGGCGTCCGGCAAAGTCCACGACCCGGCGCGGCAGCGCCAGCAGGCCCCGGTCCGGGGTTTCGATCCGCCGGCGACCCGACCGGGCGGCTTTCAGCAGCGCTGCACGGTCATTCGCGGTTAGGGTCAATGCGTCCGCGATGGAGTCGATGGTGCGTTGCTGCGGCCCCAAACTGCTACCGCGCTCCATGTTGCTGATCGCTCGGGTACTGACTCCCGATGCTTCGGCCAGATCTTCCAGAGTCAGGTTCGCGCGCTGGCGGAGCCGCCGCAGCAACGAGCCGAGCGAGTCGTCCATCGTCACCGGCACAGTCATGAACGAGATCCTCCCACCCGAGAGGTGTCGAAGGTACGGGCCGCTGCGAGGGGCGCCCGCGTGCCATGTTCGCTTCCAGCAGGGATGCTGCCCGTCACGGTCATCGAAGTGCCAACTTGATGAAGGCTGCAGTCGCAACCGGCCGCGAACGGTAGGCCATGTGCGACGCATCGATATCCTCAGTCGTAGCACCCATCCGGGCCGCCATGAAATGTTGCGCCTCCGGATCGACGGCCCGATCCTGTTCGGAAACCAGGTACCAGGTCGGCTTACAACTCCATCCCACGGCGGAGCATTTTTCGGCCAACCCGGGAAGGATGACCGGCCGCTGCGTGAGAGCCATCATCTCGGCGTCGTCGACCGGCAGGTCAGCGCAGAACGTCTCCCGGAACACACTCCGGCGTACGAACAGCTCTGGGCCTTCTACGTCGCCCGCCGCGGTCCTGTAGGCCGTGGTCTGCACATTCAAACTCAGTGTGGTAACCGGAAACGGCTTCTGCACGCTCAAGCAACTCTCACCCACATCCAGACCGAACCCAGCCAAGAAGACAAGACCAACCACGTTCGGCAGTTCCGCCGCGATCTGCCCAACCACCGCCCCCCCGTAGGAGTGGCCGACCAGCACCACCGGGCCGTCGATCGCCGAAACCACCGCAGTCAGATATTCCGAATCAACCGTCAACCCGCGCAGCGGATTCGACGGAGCTCGGGTCGGCACGCCGCCCCTGATCAACTCCCGCATCACCCCGCCGAAACCGGAGGCATCAGCGAAAGCGCCATGGACCAGCACGACAGTCGGCGTCGCAGCGGAGTCAGGAACCATGACGCACACCCTCCCCACACCAGATCACCGAACTGCATCGACAGCTGCCCAGCTCACTGACCCGCGGCATTGCTGTCGCGGAGCGGCGAACGCTGGCGGCGGTGATCAACGAGAACGTCCTTAAATTCGCAACGAAGCTGACACCACCATCACACCGCGGACAACCGCAACATGACCAGGAACAACTACAGGCAGAACTAGTATTCGATGCCGGCTCCAGGATCTGTCAGAACGCGGGTGCCGTTGCCGACTACGGGTTGGCTCTGGTCGAAGCCGGCCACCACGCCGACGGAATCAACTGTCTGGAACGGGCGTGGGCTACGTTCGATGCCATCGGATTCCGCTCGGAAGCGACGCGAATCCAGCAGGCGCTGTACCGGGCAGGTGTGCATAAAAGCCGTCGCCCGGCAGGCGACCGGCCTGCGACGGGCTGGGGTTCGCTGACCCCCAGCGAAAGCACCGTTGCGCACCTCGTCGCCGAGGGCCACACCAACCGCACGGCAGCCCAGACCCTGGGGATCAGTGTCAACACCGTCGGCACCCACCTGAACTCCGTCTTCGCCAAACTCGCCGTCCGCTCCCGCCTACAGCTCTCCCACGCTGTTCGAAACGCGAATCAGGACCTGCGGCACCGCAAATCTGACACCGTGCAGCATCCGGTCAGGCCAGCCGGGCCGCGCTCCTGACGTAGAAGGTCGGATCCGTCGAACGTCCGCGGGATCGACGCGGTCTGCATCACCTTGTCCTACCCTCATCTGGCATCGACCGGGCAATGGTGGCAGCCGGTGATGGCGGGCTGCCGAAGTCGCTGCCGTTCGATGCCTTGCCCCCCCAACCCAGGAAATATCGGCCGCCCTATCGATCACGGCCCGGAATCCGTAGCCGCACTTCTCGCCGAGGCTGGGGCAGCACCGGAAACTGCACTCGGTGCTGCCCGGATCGCCAGTTGCTCGATGCGGGGGAGCCGCAGACCCAGGTTCTCTACCTGGCCGGTGCTGGGATCGAGGGCGGCGACTCGCCCTGCTTGGTTGGCAACGAACAGCCAGCGGCTGTCCGGGGACCAGACCATGCTGCTGCTGTCCCGCATCGGTGTTCCGACATTCGCCGGCCCCGAAAGTTCCACCCCTGACAGCAGATTGACCAGTGACAGTCTGGCGGCGGATCCCAACTTCGCGACGTCGATGACGGCGGCGGTCTGGCCGTCGGGGGAGATCAAGCCGGTTGCGCCCCCGGCCGCGGCGATCGATTTCGCCAGGGTCCTGCGTTTGTTGGTGGTCCGGTCGACGACCGAGGTCACGCATTTCCCGCCCGTTGGGCATTCGCTGACCAGATAGCCGGTCGGGCCAACCGCGAGCAGGTTCCCGGTGATGAGCAGTTTGGTCCGGTCCGGGCCGGCCTGGTAGGTGCTGCCGTCCTGCGCCGGGAGCAGCACGTTGCCGGCACCGTCGGACGTCGCACTGACCGCGGACGAGTTGGTGGGGACCTTGAAATGTGTGGCTGTCGGGTGGCCCTCCCAGTCGATGAGAGTCATCACGTCGGGTTGGCCGTTGGTTGCGGTACCGGCCCAGATGTGGCCGGCGTCGGGTCCGGGAAGGACCGGGCCGCTGTGGTCCAACGCCCCGGCCAGGTCGGCGGCATTGTGCCCATCGCGGACGGCGAAACCTGGAACGAAGTCCAGTGGCCGGATGATTGCCCGGTCCGGCCCCGCCAGGAAGCTGACCGAACCGCTGCTGCGCAAGCTGGGAACGGCCGTCCGGGTGAGGCGGCCCTTTGCCAATTCGATCCGCACCACGCTGTCCATCCCGCGGCCGAACAGGTCCCATCCGGCGGTGACGCCCAGGATCGGGTGGCCCAGGTCGACGGTGCCCGGGGTGGTGGGCGGCGGGTCGGTCAACAGCGCCAGCGGTGCCGGTCGGTGTGACGGCGCGGTCCTTGCAGTGGTCAGCGCGGTGGACGCGGTCGGAAGCGGAACCGGTGTCGGTTTCGGCGCTGCCAGCGGGGTCCGGGGGTGCAGCACCACCGCGACGACCACGACCGCGACCAACCCCACCAGCAGCAGCGGCCACCACCTGGTCGATCGAACAGCCGAATAGCCTGTGTTGCCCTCAGCGGGCCAAGCCTCGACCGGCTCCAGATGCCGACTTCGGTCCCCGCGGTCGCGATCGTTCTGCGCGTTCCACGGCTCCCTCACCAGGGCATCATCTCACCCGACGCTGTGACCGGCATCACTCGCCAGCGCAGACGCCAAGCCGGGCGGCGTTCCTACCCGTGATCTCCCGAGACACGCTGGAGAGGCGGTTTTTCCTCCCGACCCAACGTCACCCGTATACGTCTGCAAATCGGGAAACCGTAGTCATGCTCGAACCGCCGATCCTGGGCGCACAGGAAGCCGGTGGGTTCGATTAACGTGCAGCTGTGGATCGTCGGATTGCAGGTTTGGTTCTGATCGGGGTGGTATTGCTGGCCGCGGTGGTGGCCCCGAACATGGGTGTTCGGAACGTTCCTGGGACGCCGGAGGCAGCTCCAGTAGCGGGGCCGCCGGCGGTGGGTGACTGTGTCACAGACCCGGTTGACCCTGGGTGGAACCTCCTCGAAGCCCAACCAGGCACCCCGGGTGTCACCGTCGGCACCTACGCCTACCCCTCGTTGGGGATGAGCCCGTGCGGGGGCAGGAGGTATGGCGAGGTCGTCGCGGTGATTCCGAACCCATCCAAGCCGGTGGTGACCGTCACCAATGATGACAACAGCAACTCTTCCACTGTCGTGGACGCGAACTTGGACACCTGCTATCCAGCAGCAGGCAGGTATGCGGGCATGGCAGCGACGGGCATCCGGCCTGAGCCCACGCTGAAGGACTGGTATCCCCAGCTCAGGTTCAGTTCTTCTGCTTCGGCCCCCTCGAAGAGGCAGAGGGCTGCCGGGCAGCACTGGCTGGCCTGCTTTGTCTACCTGCTACCTGCAGGCGGCACCGCCGCGGAAGTGGAGGCGGATGAACGGTACGACGGTTCGCTGCGCAATGCCCTGACGACCGGGAAGCAACGAAACCGACTGGGATCGTGCAACGCCGGCGACGACCTCAACCCTCAAAACGGCGCCCCCGGCGACTGCGACACCGTGCATCTGAGCGAAACGTTCGCCTTCGGGAACACCGATTCGCACCCGACCAGTCGCGCTGAGCTGCAGCGCAGCTGCCGTCAACTTGTTCAGCAACTCACCCGGATACCCGACATCACCGCCGTTGGCCCGCTCACTTCCCAGATGCAGGCCACCGACGACTCCGGCGCGCTCACCGAAAAGTCGCAGCTCCCGCCGAACACCAATCTGACCTGCGGCATCATCGTGACCGACCCCACCCGCCACCTCAACGGCAGCTTGCTAGCCCTGGGTGGGCAGCGCATCCCCTGGGCTTGACCCGCGATCACGGCAGCCTGCACCCCTGGTGGGCCAGCCCATTTCCTACCCTCGGGGCTGGACACGATGAGCTGGTGGCGTGCCGGTTCCCGTGTCCGACGACGCGTCCTCACTGGCCGAACCGTGGTGACCTGCCGGCGTCAACATCATCGCGGTAGCTGTCGTTCAAGCGCTTCAGGATTCGGCGAGGAGTTCTTTCACCACGGGTACGAGTTGGCTGTCGCTGGCCGGGCCCAGCCAGATGTGGGCAACCCGATGATGCTGGTCCAGGGCGATCGTTGCCGGGATGGATCCGGTGGGGAACCCGCGCAACGACAACAGCGTTCGCATGGACGGATCCTCTATCGACGGGTATGGGATCTTCTGCTGATTCTGATAGGCGGCTCCATCGCCGTGGGGGTCCCGCACATCGAGACCGAGGAAATGCGCGCCGAGTGGCTGCAGAAGGTGCGCGGCAACGATCAGCGAGTCGGTCTCGGCGCGGCACTCGGGGCACCATGCTCCCCAGGCGTTGAGTACCACCACCTTCCCCCGAAACGACGACAGCGCGACTGCCGTGCTGTCGTCGACCTGAGGACCGGACAATTCGCCGACGGCGCCGCGCTCTGCCGCCGGGTAGGAGAACTCGGTCTTGCCGCCGGGCGAGGTGAATTGGAATGTTCCGCCGTTGACGGTGGCATCAGCCCCTGTCGAGCAGCCACCCAGAGCAAGGCCGACCGCAACGATCAGGGCCATAGCCTTTCGCGCCGGGGACGCATGGGCGAACGATCGGCTACTCACCGCGCTGATGCTAACCGGCCGCCGGATCAGCGGCAGTAATGCCCGAATGTGCCATGGTGGATGGAGGGTGTCTCGTCGTCGGTGGGAACGACCTAAGTGTCTGGGTATGGGGTTTGCCGGGATCTTCCGAGCATTGCGGTAGCGGTGTCAGCTGCGAATGAGCCGTTCGTCCGGTCGCGCGGCTGCGCCGAGCCGGCGACCCATGGCCGAACGCCGGCCTACGCGGGAGTGATCCAGTCGAGGCTTTGGCCGTGCGGTCCGGTGACGGCGATCGGTTGCTGGTTGTGGGCGAGAACGAATCGGCCGGACGGTCGTGGTTCGAGGTCGGCGCCGGCTACGACGCCGGGGCCCTCGTTGGAAATCCAGTGGACTTGCCTGACAGCCCGCAGGTCCCGCATCACGGCGGTGAACTCGGCGCGTTGTGTCGGGATCAGATTGGCAAGTACCGCCGAGTGGAAGACGACCAGCGTGACCTCGGGCGGCGCTTCGGCGACCAGCGCCGGTAGGTCACGCACCGCGTCACCGGTTCGTAGGCGCGGCGGGTCGGCGCAGGCGATGTCCATCGCGTCGCCGAGTCGTTGGGCACGGTCGAGGTGTTCGGGCCGTATCAGAGAGGCCAGCCATGCGCGGTCCTGGGCTTCGGCCGCGTTCAGCGGGTTGAGGTCCAGCCCGGCGCGCCACACCACTTCGGGTAGATGGTCGGGAAGGGGCGCCGCGCCTGTCACCGTGCAGGACAGGACGACGCCGCTGTCGCCGAGGCGGTGCTCGCCTGCGATGGTGGCGTAGCGGTAGCTGTATCGGTCGGGGTACAGGCACAGTCCGGCGCTGGCTCCCACTTCGAGCAGGGCTAGCGGCTGGGGAAGGCTCGCCAGCAGCGGTAGCAGCGTGGCGCAACGGCCGGGTTCGTTGGTTTGGGTTCGATGCGTCAGGATCGTCGGCTCCAGGACGTCCCACTGGGATGTCACCAAGTCCAGGAACGCTGCCGGCTCGTCGACCGGGCCACCGAGATACCGCACTGACCCCAGCAGCAGATTCGGCTGCCGCTTTCCCGTTGGAAGCCCGTCAATCAGGGCGCACACCTGCTCGCTGGCCGCCACCGCCCGACACAGCGCCTCATACGACGGCGACACTCCACGCAGTTCGACATCGGCCATCACCTGATACAACTCGACGGTTGACCGCCCTGCACCGGTCCAATCAGCCACCTGTTGACCATAACCAGGTCCGAAGCAGCGGTCCATTCAATGCCACGGCAGCAGCGAACGGATCGCTTCGAACGTGTGGTTGCAATCTGCGCCGGATAATTCAAAAGATTTGCGCCACTGCAATCCAAGTATTCCAGCAAAAAGGGCTTTCCAGGGAACCGATTGGCCCATCGTGCTGGACCACCGGACGCGGCGTCGAGAAACTCCGGCATCAAGCGCATCAGCGCTCCGACCATTCTCGGCACACGGAAGCAGACATCTGCAGATCAATGCAACATTGGTTGATTTCAGGGACCGAGCCACCGAGCAGGCAGCGCGCTCACCACGGCAGTCAACCGCGCTTCGATCGTCGCGCTCAGGACCTGGGGAGGCGGGTCCAGGGATAGGTCATCCCCACCGTTCCCGCCGGCCGAGGCGGCAAACCCGCGTCCGGAGTTCGACATTCGGATCCGGCCGGAGCTGTCGCCGCCGAGCAGACCCGCATCTGCGACATGATCGACCCGGACCACCGTTCCGCCAAGTGCTGCTGCGTAGTCCTGTCCCTTGATCAGCGCTGCGCGGATCGCGTCCGCGCGAACCAGCGCCCATTCGTCGTTGTCCTGATCGACCGACCAGGACACCGAATGAACCTCTATCGCATCGTGACTGGTCACCGCTCCCGCGATGCCTGCGAGCAGAGAGAAGTCGCGGACGGTGACCAGTAGGGTCACCGAGCACTGGTGGCGTCCCGTTGGCCCGTGCTCGCCCTTGACTTGTCATGCGCATGTTCCTCATGCGTCCGCATCGACTGTGTCGACCAAGTCAGCGGCGCTCCCATGGTCTCCGCTGTCAAAGCCTGGCCGCCCAACCGCGCCAAGTCCGCCAGGATGGCCGGCAGAGTGGCCTGTACGTCCGACATGGCCGCGCTCTTGGAATCAGATGTGGCACTCAAGGTCGACAACACACAGGCCGCGTCGGGCGTGACCGTGCGCTGCGCCTCGCCGCGAACGGACAGGGACGTAAATGCTTCCGCGTTCGGCACTTGACGATCATAGGCGCGGACTCCCGAGCCGGAGCGTCTCGGCTGTGGACCAATTAAAAGGGCAGGCTTCCACCTAATTGTTTGCCGGGGTCGACGGAGCAACACGGCACGCCCGAGCGGGCGAATGGACATACCCATGGGTGGGAAGAAGTGAACCGCTACACGATCCGGCCTTTGGTGTCGTGCCAGGGCGACTGATCCCGCAGGTGTTCCTACGCCTCGGACTTGAACAATTCCAGCTGGTCACCGACGAACTGCAGCACGTTGCCGCATTCAGTGCAGGTCAGGCCCAGGGCAGATTCGTTCGCCCAGCCCATATTCAGGAACTGCATTCCGGACGTGCTGAGCAGGACCTCCCGGTGGTAGAACCAACCGCTGCCGCAGACCACGCACAGAATTTGTCGTCTACGAAAGTATGCGGACACCGGGGAGCGACGGCTGAGCTTCATGATGCAATGATGCCGCGAGCGACGTCACACGGCCGGGCGCCCCACCAGCCGATCGAAGATCAGCCTGCCCTACAGCGAATCTCCAGGCATTGTGACCGGAGTGGGCCCTCACCCAACTCGGTGACGACGGACCTCCGCGATGGACCGTTTTCCGGATCGGCGACAACCATGCAAAGGGACGACGCTCCGCAGGCTCGATCCACTCAGCTGTGCCGCAGGCCCAAGGCATGTTCCCATCACAATCCCCTAGGATCTCGCGCGGCGGGTGATCGGAAGCCGTGCCTGCCTTATCTTCTCGCACCGGGCAGCGTTACAGCGAATAGTCCTTGAGCGTGGCAGACCCGAACGCCGAAAGACCCAGTGCAACGGCAACTCCGGCGAAACCGGCGGCCACGATCCACAGTGTGAGTCGATAGCCGATGGCGTCAGCGAGGACGCCGCCCACGGGTGCTGCGATGACCAGCATCGCCCGGTTGATCGACCGCATGGTCGCATTCATCCGGCCCTGCAGATGATCGGGCGTCACTGTTTGGCGGTAGCCCATCTCGTTGGAATTGCTGGCGCCCAGAGACAGCCCGATGATGATTTCGGCGACTCCGATGAGTACCCGGCCGATCGAATTGGCAGGGGACACCGCGAGCAGTGCATAGGCGACGGGCAGCATTGCATGACAGCCCACCACGACGTGGCCGGTGCCGAATCGAACACCTAATCGGGGAGCGGCGGAACTGCCGATGAGCGCACCGATTCCGGCGATCGACCCAGCTGCGCCCAGGGCCAACGTGTTCAGCGCGTTCGAACTGAATTTCACCGTGTCCAGCAGGAAGAACGGCAGGACGACACCGGCGATACCGGCGAAGACGAACCAGAGGTGGGTGATCACCGCCAGTGGACCCAGCGTGGCGTGGCGGTAGACCCACCGCAGACCCTCCGACACCTCGACCCGAACTGCTCGGCGGCGGCTCCCGTCAGGTGCCGGTTCCCTCACCCTGATCCGAATCAACATCAAGCCGGAGAAAAGGTAAGAAACGGCGTCGGCGACGAACGCCCAGGGGGCGCCGATCACCGCGATGACGACACCGGCAATTCCAGGTCCGGCGGTCTGTGCCACCGCCGAACTCTGATCGATCCGGGCGTGCGCCCGGGTCAGCATCGGTGCCGGGACGATGCGTGGCAAGAAGGCCTGGGACGCCGCGTCACCGACCAACGCGGACAACCCGAAAACCGCCATGAACACGACCAGAACGAGGATCGGCAGCCGGTTGGTCATCGCCAGCACTGCCATCAGGATCAGAAGCACGCTCCGCACCAGATCGGCGGCTATCTGGATCGGCCGTCGACGAGCACGGTCGATGATGACGCCGACAAGCAACCCGAATAGCGCGTACGGGAGCCATCGGGCCGAATTGACCCAGCCGAGATCAGTCGTCGAGCCGTGCAGGTTGTATTTGATCAGGACAGCCATCGCCACGGACGTCAGATAGGTGCCGAACTCCGACACCGACGACGCCCACCAGAACTTCGAGAAGCCCGGTATCGCCGCCAGCCCCGGCGTCGCCATGTTCAAGGTGCTCCATCTCTACGGTGAGTCACTCTCCAGCTCGGGCTGGCACACGAGGCGCGAGGGAATGGGTCTACGAAGCGGCCGTCGCTTCGATCAGCCAGGTGCACGAGTCGTAGCAGATGCCGTCGTCGGTGAGATGGCCTGCCAGGCCGGCCCGCAGAGTGTCGATCGCCTGGATTCTGGACTGCTCGTCCAGATGGTCCAACATCCAGGCGAACTGGCCTTTGATGAACTCGCCGGCATCGTCGACACCATGTCCGAAGAACATCGGTTGGCGAAGGCCTTCTACTCGCACATTTTTGAACCCGCTCGAGGTGAGTAGGTCCCGTATCTGATCCGGGTCGGTCAGTGAGCCTGGGCGGGCTGCGGTTCCCGGTCTCTGTTGCTGATCCGCTCCTGCAGGAGTGAACGCGTCACGGAATTCGCTCATCCAGGGGTTGGACTGCGTCGGCTGCCAGGTCAGCAGAACAAGTCGGCCGCCGGGCCGAAGGGCGCGATGGATGTTCCTGAACGCAGCCACCGGATCGCCGAAGAACATCGCCCCGTGGCGACTGATCGCAATGTCGAAGCTCTGCTGGGGGAGAGGATAGATCTGGGCGTCGGCCTGCAGGAAGCGCACGTTCGGCAGGCTCCGGGCCGCCGCCAGCTGTTCGGCAACCTCGATCTGACGAGCCGACAGATCCACTCCCAAGGCCGACCCGATTGATGCACGCCGCCCCGCTTCTCGCGTCATCTGCCCACTGCCGCAACCAATATCGAGCACGTTGTCTTCAGGCTCGATTGCCGCCGCCACAAAGAAAGGCCCCAGGTAGGCGGCTACTCCCTCGTCGAACCGGTCAGCCCTGGCCGCCCAATACGAACCGTCCTGCCCATCCCAAGCCGCGAGCTGGGCAGCATTGGATTGATCGACCTGTATGTGCACCACGCCCACGTCTCCTTTTCCGGCGGAACGAACCGTTTGCGTCCTGCAGACGGCATCGACGCGCCAGCATGCCCGAGGGGCGCTCCCACCGCAAAGGGCGTTCCGCCAGCCGATCCGGTCGGGACCACGTCAGCTGCCGACGTTCCCGACCTTGGTCACCGTTGGGGTGTGAGTCCGACGAGGTCGGCCATGAGTTCGACGGTGTGGTCGAAGAACTCGGCGTTGTCACGGAAGGCGCCTTCGAGGTGACCGAACAGTTCTTGGCTGATGGCGCCCAGGACTTGGGTCCAGGCAGTGACGGCTCGGAGCAGGACGGCAGGAGTGAGGTCGGGAACGTTCAAGGTGGACAGCAGGGTCGTGGCGTCCTCGGTCAGGGTTGTCGGCAGTGGCGCTCCGGTGGGCGGTTGGGTCAGCTGTCCAGCGTGGGCGCTGTCGCCGACGACGCCCAGCAGGAGCATGTAGACGCGGGTGGCCGGGACGATGGTGTCGGCTGGCGCGCGGTAGTCCGGAACGGGAGACCCGTAGACCAGGGCGTACTCGTGAGGGTGCGCCATGGCCCAGGCGCGCACAGATTTGCAGATGGTGCGCCACCGGTCGCGGTGATCGCCGTCATGGGATTCGGTGAGGGCACGTTCGGCTTGATCGCCCAGCGCGTCGTAGGCCCCGATGATGAGGGCGGTCAAGAGCTCGTCGCGGCTCGCGAAGTACCGGTAGAGCCCGGACGGCGCCATCTCCAGTTCTCGGGCCACAGCGCGGAGCGACAGCCGGTCGGCCCCGTCGGTGACCAACTGGCGACGAGCCGCGCCAAGGATCTCGCGAGTCAGCAAAACGCGGGCCTGTGCACGCGCCGTTTGAGGAGCACCCATGTGAGCGAGTATGCCACGATGAAGAACAGTAGACCGACTCGCGAACGGTGTTCTTGACAGGGACGGACGGGGAGGGCACAGTGACCCGAGTCGAGAACAGCGTTCACGAAAGGTTGGTTCCATGTCGTCACGTCTGCTGTACCGAGGACCCCCTGGACGGGGGTGTCGTTCGGCGCCCGGGCGGTGCACCGTCACCTGCTGCACGCAACCCCCGGCGGCGGAACCTGGCTGGAAAGCGCGGAGAGTCGATGACAGGACCGCTGCTCACGCTGTTCTACAGCAGCGCCAGGCTCGACAAGGATCTGACCGGGTGGCTGGGCGCGATCAAGACCGCGGCGGAGCACCGGTGAACACCCCGGTCTACCTGTGGCCGAGCCTGGCGCTGGCCTTCGGGCTGGAACCACACGCCGTAGCCGCCTTCGGCGTGTGGGCCTTTCATGCCGGCGCCAGTACCTCGGCCAGCGTGGCCTTGGCCGTGGGGGCCGTCCTGACCGCTGCGCTCGTGTGGGGCCTGTTCGCCTCCCCCCGCGCCCCGTTCTCCTCCCCGGTACTGACTCCCGTGGTGACCGTGGTCTTCTTCGGCGCAGCGGCCCTGGCCCTGCGCGCCACCGGCCACCCGCGGCTCGCCGCTGGGTTCCTCGTCCTCATCGTGATCAACACGTTGCTGCTGCACCTGGCGCCAGCTGGCACGACCGCCGCCGAGGGTGCGGCCGCTCCGTCTACAGGCGGCGACCCGACGCCCTCGTCGCCTTCCTCCATTGGCCCGATCGACGACGGGGAGAGCCGACCGCGACAGGACTAGCGGGCCGCGGGCTTACTCAGCAACCTCGCGACGTGCCGATACGGATGGCGACCACATTCGCCATGGATACCACGGCGGGTTCCTCGTTCGGTCTGCACATCGCGAAGGACCACACGCTGCCGGGCGGACGCGACGCGACGCGAGTGCAGCGCCATCGATCAAAAGGATCCTGCGGCATGGTCATCGTGCGCGCGCCATGATTTCCGAAATCCTGGTCTGAACCAGGGTGGCCGACATTGCCGAAGCGGAGGGCTCAGCTCCCGGTGGAGCTCCTGCCAGTTCGACGGCGGGGCGAGGGCCCGGGCGGGCTGTGCTGTTGCACTCAAGACGAAGGGGGGACCAGAAGGGAGGCTCAGTCGTGGCAGCCTGATGATCATGACTCAGGAAACCGAAGCCGCTGTGATGCCGGCAGGTTTCAGCCATGTCCGTCTGACCGTCACCGACATCCACCGCAGCAAGAACTTCTACCGCTGGTTGCTCGGTCGCGAACCGGGCAGCGATTTCAGTGACCACATCGACGAACCCGGCGTTCGCCAGGACCCGTCACGCACCTACGGTGGCTGCTCGTTCACCTTCGGCGGTCAGACCCTGGGCCTCCGGCCGGTGGGAACGCCTGGACCGTTTCGATCCCAACCGGGTCGGACTGGACCACGTGAGCCTGTTGGTCGAGACCGTCGAGGAACTCCACGCCGCGAGTGCCCGACTGGAGGCGGCCGGGGTCGGCCATGGCGTCGTCACGGAGCTTCCGGCGTTCGGTCTCGCGATCCTGTCGGTGCAGGACCCAGACGGGATCAACGTTGAATTGGCGGCTCTGCTCACCCGTCCCTGAGACCGGAAAATGCTCGCGGACCGGGACCAGCGCGACGGCTCCGGCAGCCGCCTGCGAATGCGTGTGCTGCGGCAGCCTGACACTGTTGCCGGGCTGATGCCGTGGTCACCACGATTGAGCATCCGCGATAGAGCGCGGCTTGTGAGCCGGCGCCTGTCGAGCTTGACGTCTCGCCGCTGAATGCAGGATCGACGATAAGCGTCGCTCAGAGCGGTTTGACCATGATCAAACACGGGTTGTCCTCCCACAGACCGTGCAGTTCTTCCAGCGGAAGGAATCCGCGGGCCAGGTAGAAGCGCCGGGTCTGCTCGTCACCCGGGTCGGGCCGGGAAGGTCCAAGCGTCTTGACGCTCAACAGCAGAGCGCCGTCGGCACGTACGGCGGCTTCGACCGCGGCAATCAGAGCGGTACCTATCCCGCGTCGGTGCCAGGTTTGGGCCACGGCCATCAAGTGGATCTCGGCAGCCTCGGCAAAGTGTCGTTGATGCAACAGCACACCGACAGCTTCTCCTTCGGTGTCGACGGCCAGCAAGGTGGGCAATGTCCTGGCTGCCTCCACATATTCGGCGATGGAGCTTTCGACACCGAACCACTCTGGGAGGCCCCGCAATAGTCGGCCAACCGCTTCCGGGGCGGGGGCTGTCGTCACAACATGAATGCCATGAGTGCAACCTAGATCCGGACGGCAGCTGATAACGGGAAGCTGCGGCGATTGCGGCTGGGAGCTTGATCCGCTACACAGCAAGGGTGATTCGATCAGCTCGCGGTGACGACCTGCAGGAACTGCAGGATGTGGAACGAGCCGCTGGTGCCCCGTTCCGGGAGCTTGGGATGGGGGAAGTGGCCGATGACGCCCCACCGACCCTTGCCGAGCTGGCTGCATTTGCACAGGACGGACGGGCTTGGGTGAGCACGGACCACGCTGACAAGCCGGTCGCGTACCTGCTGGTCGACGTCGTGGATGGTGATGCCCATATCGAGCAGGTATCGGTGCACCCCGATTACGCCCACCGCCGGATCGGCGAATCCTTGGTGGATGTTGCGGCGGCATGGGCGCAGCAGCACGGCATGGCGGCATTGACGCTGACCACGTACGCCGACGTTCCATGGAACGGCCCCTACTACCAACGGTTGGGATTTCGGGTCGTACCCGTCGACGAACTGGGTGCGGATCTTCGTGCCGTTCGGCGCGCGGAGGCAGCTCGCGGCCTGGACCGGTGGCCCCGCGTGGTGATGCGCAGGTCGCTGGCCCCGGATGGGCTGCCATCCTCCGCTTGATGGTTACTGAGTTATTGGCGGCAGGGGTTTGAATCATTGTCGGCCGCAGGGGTTTGAATCGCTTCGACCCGGGGTCACTCGAAGTCGCACCAACGGAATCTGCACATGCAGAAACAGTCGAAACGGAAGCACTCAGCGAGATGTCACTTTCTGACTTCCCATCAAGGAACTGGTTGACCGTTCCTTCGCCACATTCAAGGGTGCTTGCCTCGAAGCTGTCGAGCGAACAGGATTGGCGCTTTGTGGTTCTTGTGCGTGGTGATTGGCTACCAGGCCGATAACGAACCCGGCGATCAGATCTTTTACAAGCGCTGCCCTTTTTAAGGTTTCGTCGACCACCTGCGGCGAGACAGAGTGCTCGACAAGCAACAGGCGAAGTATTAGGGTGATTCCAAATAGTCACCATAAATATTGCAAGAATGGAAGTAGGGTTTGGATGACCGGGCAGCGCAGCTCGCAGTGGTACGCCGGTGATGACCGCAATGCGTACATCCACCGGGCGTGGATGCGCCGCGGGCTGCCGTCGGATGCGTTCGACGGCCGGCGTCCGCAGATCGCGATCGCGAACACCGCCTCGGATCTGACTCCTTGCAACATGCACCTCGATGAGGTGGCGGAGAGTGTGAAGCAGGGCGTCTGGGCGGCCGGCGGGGTGCCGTTGAACCTGCCGGTGGTGTCGTTGGGGGAGACGCAGGTTCGGCCTACGGCGATGTTGTGGCGGAACATGGCGGCGATGGCGACCGAGGAGATGCTTCGGGCGAATCCGATCGACGGGGTGGTGCTGCTGGGTGGCTGTGACAAGACGATCCCGGCGTTGCTGATGGCCGCGGCGTCGGTGGACCTGCCGGCGGTTGTCATCCCGGGCGGGCCGATGTTGACGGGCACGTTCCGCGGGGTGCCGCTGGGGTGCGGCACCGATGTGTGGAAGCTGTCGGAGGAGGTGCGGGCGGGGTCCCTGTCGAATCAGGCGTTTCTGCGGTCGGAGTCGTCGATGATCCGCAGCAAGGGTCATTGCAATACCATGGGTACGGCGTCGACGATGGCGCTGGTCGCGGAGGCGCTGGGCACCATCATCCCCGGTCTGGCCGGGACGCCTGCGCCGGATGCTCGGCTGCTCGAGATGTCCCACCAGACAGGTCGTCTCGCGGTGCGGATGGTAAAGGATCAGCGCCGGCCGAGCAACTTCCTGACCCGCGGATCTTTCCTGAACGCGATCGTGGCCCTGGCCGCGATCGGCGGGTCGACGAATGCGGTGGTGCATCTGCTGGCCATCGCCGGTCGGCTCGGGATCCCTTTGACGCTGGATGATTTCGACCGGACGGGGGCGGGGGTGCCGTTGCTGGTGGATCTGTTGCCGGCGGGTCGGTTCCTGATGGACGACCTCTACCGTGCCGGGGGGTTTCTGGCGGTGCTTCGTGAGGTGCGCGATCTGCTGGACCCGGAGGCGTTGACAGTCACCGGGAAGCCGTTGGTGTCGTATCTGGATGACGCTCCGATCTGGGACGCCGAGGTCATCCGCAGCCGGGCCACCCCGTTGCAGGCGGATGCTGGGATCGCTGTGCTGTACGGGAATCTCGCCCCTGCGGGCGCCGTGATCAAACCAGCGGCGGCGACGCCGGGGCTGTTGACGCATCGGGGTCGGGCGGTGGTGTTCGACACCATCGAGGACTTCCACGCTCGGATCGACGACCCCGATCTCGATGTCGACGCAGATTCGGTGCTGGTGTTGCGTGGCTGCGGACCCAAGGGCTACCCGGGGATGCCGGAAGTGGCGAACATGCCGCTACCGACCAAGCTGTTGGAGCAGGGAGTGCGGGACATGGTCCGGGTCTGCGACGGGCGGATGAGCGGTACCGCCTACGGCACCGTCGTTCTGCACGTGTCACCGGAAGCCGCAGCCGGCGGCCCACTGGCCCTGGTCCGCACCGGGGACCACATCATCCTCGACGTTCCCAATCGCCGTCTCGACATCGACATCTCGGCCGAGGAATTGGCCACCCGCACACCTGATCCGGCCACCATCGCCGGGTTCGCGAAACCGCTCCGGGGTTGGGAGAAGCTGTACGTGGACCACGTGATGGGCGCCGACACCGGGGTCGACCTTGACTTCCTGATCGGTTCGAGCGGCGACAAAGTTTCCCGTGAATCCCACTGAGCTCGAATTGGTCGACTCAGGCCGGTTGGGTCAGCCGGAGGCGGAGCGTTGTCGTTGCTACCGCCGCAACAAGAAGTGGTGAGACACGCCAATTAAGATGTTGATCGGCATCACGCCGGCCATCGACGGACCACGCAGACGCTCAAGGATGAGATATGACTTCAGTAGGCCGAACGGGCTCGCAGCGCAGTACATTCGACGGTTTGGTGGCGGTGGTGACGGGCGGGGCAAGCGGAATCGGTGCCGCCACCGCAGCGATGCTCGCGGAGCAGGGAGCTCACGTCGCCGTCCTGGATCGCGACGTTCAGTCCGTGGACTCCGCAAGCTTTCTGGCGGTGGCTTGTGACGTGACGTCGACTGCCGCGGTCGACGCGGCTATCGCCGACGTGGCGAGCACCCTGGGCGGCATCGACATCCTGATCAACAACGCCGGCATCGGGGCGGTCGGCGCCGTCGATGTCAGCACCGACGCCGAATGGCACCAGGTTCTCGACGTCAACGTCGTGGGGCTCGCCCGAGTGACGCGGGCGGCGGTCCCACACCTTCGCCGCTCCAGTCGCGCGGCGATCGTCAACATCTGTTCGGTGGTTGCTGCTGTCGGGGTACCACAGCGCGCGGTCTACTCCGCGAGCAAGGGAGCTGTCGCCGCCTTGACTCTCGCCATGGCCGCCGACTACGTGGCTGACGGAATCCGGGTCAATGCGGTCACCCCTGGCACCGCTGACACCCCCTGGGTCAGCAGGCTTCTCGAGACGGCGCCAGATCCGCACGCGGCCGAAGTGGCGCTGCGTTCCCGCCAACCGATGGGGCGTTTGGTCACGGCCGCGGAGGTCGCCCACGCTGTCCTCTACCTGGCCAGCCCCCTGTCTTCCTCCACTACCGGAACCTTGCTGGCCGTCGACGGTGGTATGCAGGGCCTGCGGGTTCCACCGATTGCTGCTGGTACCTAGTGGTGTGTCTCGCAATTGTTTAATGTTTGGTGGTAGAATCGATGTATGCGACCCGCTACCCCCGCGCTGCAGATGTCCGATATCCAGAGGGAGATGTTGGAGGTGCTGGCCCGCTCGCAGACGGCGCCGCATCGGGAGGTGCAGCGG
>JAABUW010001154.1_pt1 | contig 46369 bp, 83 predicted proteins | sample 5560081 | NCBI WGS metagenome assembly JAABUW01 (sample SAMN10711882, study PRJNA513363) | rock metagenome | isolation source: Antarctica rocks | place: Antarctica: Victoria Land, Knobhead sud | reverse complement strand
CACCGGCAGCACGTCCGGGCGGCCCGCAGAGAACATCATGAACATGTCGGCGGTCCACGGCCCTATGCCCTTGACGCTTGTCAGCGCCGCTATGAGCTCTGCCTCTGTCATGCCTGCACATGGCCACATTGCATGCTTGCAAACGCTCTGTGCAGGAAGGAATGCAGTTTGGGTTGCCCATTGCTGCACAGACCACCTTGGTCCAAGTGCAGCACTGGATGATGCAGGGATCAGGGGTTGCCCTCTCAGAGAATGTCAAAGAGTGCACCGTCAGGAGTAGCTCATGCTGCACAGCCTCCATTGCTCAGCAGACTGAACAGTATGTGCCATGCGCACATGCATGGCTCACCTGCCAAGGCGGCATCTGTGATGCGGCCATCGGCGTAGTGCGCCGCCAGATCCGTGATATAGGCAGCCTTCTGGCCGGAGAGGCCTGACGCCCGCAGCTCTGCCAGCGGCGTCGCCAGCACAGCCTCCGGCGACAATGCATCGTTCTCGCACTGCAGATGTAAGCACAGCATGCGCAACTTAGGCGCTGGTGCAACATGATGTTGTGCACCGGAACCACAGCACCAGGTATGGAGCAGCAGCTGTCTGAACGCTCGCCGCACGTTTCAAGCTCGTGTGGTGATTGTGCGCTGGCAAGATCACCTTGCACGACACCAGGAACCGGCCGTGAATGGTGCGGGCGGCGCCGATGGCCAGCTGCTGCGCCACGATGCTGCGCGCCAGGCTGGCGAAGGTGCTGCCCTCGCACGCGGCGAGCGAGGCGGGAGGCCCATACTCGGCCACGAGGTCCGCCAGGCCTGTGCACGCCAAGGCTTGACTCAATGCGAACGCAAATGAGCGGCACGTCAGATTCGCGTAGGATACTCGTGCATAGCATCAGGACGAAATCACAAATCATGCCCTGCCTCGGAGGTCGCTTGCATGCTGAGGGGCTGAGAGTGCGCACGGGGGTGGGCAGATGCTATATGAGCCATGCCGACCGCGAGGGTGTCTTGCGTCAGTGGCGGCAGCGGAGGGCCGGCGGGCGCATCCTCGACTGCAGCGGCTGTCGCCGCCTTGGCGGTCCGCTTCCGCCGCTGCGGCGTCTCCATTGTGCCAAGTGCACCATCTGCCTCCTGCGCTGCCGCTGACGCCGGCGCCGGCGCTGGTGCTGCCTTTGGCGCCCGCTTGCGAGGAGCGGCCTTCTTGTGCGAGGCGCCGTCAGCCGCGACGGACAGGGCCTGCTTCACCTCTGCGGTCATCAGTTTTGACGCTGTGAGCTTGCCTGAGGCCGTCTGCACATGCAAGGTCTTCCTCGTCCGAAAATGGTCCGTCAGCGCCAACTGCGCCACTCGTGCCAGCTTCATTGGCTCTGCAGTCGTCTCGACTTCGGCGTGCTTCCGCTTCCGCAGCTGCATGGTGGCGTCTGCCGCCCCAACACGCCAGAATGCCGCGATATTCACGCGCATGTCGTGCTGTGCATGGTTTGGTGTCATCCCACGTGCAGTAAAAGCTGAACACGCAAAAGCCTGGTGCAGGAAGGCAACGCACATCTTTTTCAGCCATCGTTTGCACATTCATTCTCATGAACCGTGGTTGTATCGCGTCCAGCAACGCCACCGCGTATCGCTGCCACCGTGCTGCACTCATCCGACGGGCAGCCATGAGCCCCAGGGCAGCGCTGAATTTGGCAAACAAGTCCTTCCTTGTCACGGGTGCTACGTATGTTATGTGAACTACACATAATGCTGCATGCATGCACCACAGCATCATGTGGCTATTGTTCAACAGCACGCACCTGCTGGCGCCGCTGCAGCTGTGGCGCAGCTGCATCAAGAGCACGCCTGTTTGAATCACGAGCAATGCATGCAGTGCAACGCTCCGATGACATGGCCAAATCACATCCCACATCTGCATGTGCGCAGGTGCGAGTGACGGCATCGGCAAGCACACCGCAATGAAGCTTGCAAAGGCAGGCGCCATAGTCATCGTGCATGGCAGGTGGGGTTTGTGATCCAATCTGCATAACTACTGCACACGAAATGACCACACAGTCAAGTCGAGCTTCCGCGGCATTCACACAACTGCACTGGCAGGCATGAAAGCGCATCTCAGCATGCACGGAACCAGCAGCATCAATTCGACTATTGGTTGCAGGAATGCTGAGAAGGCACAGGAAGCTGCCGACGCTGTCAGATCAGCCTCCGGCAGCTCGGCGGTGCACGCCGTTTCTGCAGACCTGTCCTCGCTCAAAGAGGCAAGCACATCGGTCCCGCAACCGCTTGCAAGCTTTGCAACTGCAAGTCCGAGCTGGCCATCGATCTGAAGACATGAGGGTCCAGAATCATCGTTGCGGAGGTCAATATAATCAGACCACGCTTCTGTGCGCAGGTGCGGCGCCTTGCTGCTGACGTCAAGGCAGCAGCAGGCCCTGACGGCGTGGATGTGCTCGTGAACAATGCAGGTAGTGTCTCTTCTATGGCGTCTAATTCATGGTTGCTGGGGCATCGTCACTGGCGCTGTTGGTGGAGGCATGGCAAACATGTTATCACAGATACTTCCTCGGTGTATCCGTGTTGCGGCGCCGCCCTGCCTTGCGGATCCGCAAGTCTGGCCAATTCAGGCGGTGTGCTGACGTTGCGCACCTGCGCGCCGCTGCGCAGGCATCTTCGCGGAGCGCAAGCAGCTGTCAGCGGACGGTTACGAGATGATCTGGGCAGTGAATGTGCTGGCGCCTTTCCTCCTGACGTCCCTGCTGCTCAAGTCGGTGCGTCGCCCTCTTGTTGCTCCCTTTTCGATAAGCACAGACCCACCGACAGGCGAGTACCCTGCCCTGGCTGTGGTGCGTTGTGCCGGTGCGTGTTCCTGAACTGCGTTTCACAGCTCAGTCTCTGCTGATTGCCAAGGCGTGGCCACTGGTAATACACGCTCTTATGCGTGAAACCTGACTGGCGCCAGGTGAATGAGCGGATTGTGAACATCTCCTCGATCAGCGCCGCCGGCAGCATCGACTTTGACAAGAGAGGGCTTCTCCAGAGAAGGGCTTCTCCAGCCACGAGTGCGGCTGCCTGTGCCATTATGCGCATCACACATCGCTGCACAAAATGCAGTCGAATGTGTCTATCCTTTGATAATCGTTGAGTATCATCCCGCTGTGAAGCAGCACATCAGGTTGACGACTCATGATGTCAAACGCAGCTCCTATTCGCTCTCGAAGCTGGCGATGCAAATGTTCAACGTTGAGCTGGCGAACAAGCTGCAGCAAGCGGGATCCAAAGTGACCGCCAACTCCCTGGACCCAGGTGGGCGAATGTCTCTAAATGCGTCAGCCCCGGCCCCAGGGCCATTACGTGACACTGCTTGCATGCGGGCAGCGCAGAAGGCACTCTGACACACAGCTACTGTAAGTGCTGTCAACCATTTCTCAGTGTTGATGTTGACGCTTCGCAGGCACCGTCAACACGAAGATGCTCATCCAGGGCTGGGGCGCGTGCGGCATCGACATCAAGGTACTGTACATGTTGCACGGCAACCATGATCCACAAGTCGTCACCTTGTCTCAGTCTGGTTCTGCAGTGAAAGCAAACATGCGCATCATGCTGTGTGTACATGATGCGCACGTTTGCTTTCACTATCAGATGACCCATCAGCCCGGCCCTTTGGTTAAATATGAAGTACTGTTGGACAAATATAAAGTACTGTTGGACAAATATAAAGTATTGCTGGAAAACATGTTTCCACGATAAAAATGCAAGGAAGAGAACTGCGTTTTCCGCATTGCCGCAAGCAAACGATGAGTATAACGCCGCAGTAGACCCCTCGTTGGCGGGCACCAGCGGCGAGTACTTTGTGTCATCGCGGCGCAACGCCGTGCGGGCGCCCGCAAAAGACGCGCGGCTGCGGCGCCAGCTGTGGGACACGCTCGTGGAGCAGACCGGTGCCGACTGGCAGTTCGAGTCGTGAGGGCGCCTGGCGCCTCACTCAGAGGATGCTCCCAATTTCATGTCGATGTGCACCGTTGTGACTACTCATAAGCCAAGTGCTGAGCTGTTCGGGAACATTGCACAGCAGACGCATGCTGAGTGGTAGTGAATTGCTTCGCTCATGGAAGCGAATCAGGGTGCATGTTGATGGGCGTTGTGTCTCAGCCAGGAGTTGAAACTGGACCATCACAGCATGACGTCATAGCGTCCAAGTCATGATGTCACAGCGACCAACTCAGTCGTTTGTTGCGCATTCGCGAGCTGACTCACAAATATGCTCACAATGCAAGGGGGCGCCGCACGGCGGCGCGCTACGACCACAGCGCATGAACTCACAGCCCTTATAATAGGCTCCGCAAGTTGTTCACGAGACAGTGAGACATGAGTGATCAATCCAATCCTGAGTCAATTGCAAGATTGGCATGCGGCAAAAGGGATCAACACCTCGAAGCGAGATTCCTCTGCGCAGTCACTGGTTCAGCATTCGTCTTCCTCGCCTGAGGACCCCGCATCGCTGCCGCTACTGTCATCGGAAGTGCTCCAGTTGTCCTCCTGCTCGTCTATGTCGTGAGAATGGTACTCCTCTTCATAGTCGTGCAGCCCCACCAGGACGTCATCCACAGTAGCCATTGGCGCCGCCACAGCCGTCATCCTCCAGGGGCCGGCAGCACCAGCTTCCGCTGCGTCCCGCATCTGCCGCCGGGCTTGACCCCGACCTGGCAGGTCGGCTCAAACACGTTAAACTTCATACCAATGTAACGCGCATTGCGGCGCAACATGTCATAGGCGCTCACACTGCTCCAGCTGATGCGGGGGCGGGCCAAGTGTAGTTTTGAGGCCAAGCTCAATTAGGGCAGACGATAGAGCAAGTGTGAGACCCCACCTTGCCGGTGACGCGGAAGCGGTCGTCGTAGAGCACAGCGATGATGAAGGAGTGGAGCAGCTTCCTGCTGCAGCGGAGCGCGTTGATGAACGGCGTGCCGACGATGCAGCCGGGCAGGCTCAGCAGCGTGACCGAGGCGGGCAGCGCCGCCAGGTCGAATGAAGTGTGCATCAGGCTGAACTTCCTGAGCCGTATCAGCGGCGAGATGGGGCCGCTGCCATTCACCGGCCGCTGCCGTCGTAGCGTTGCACGGCCAGAGACTCCAGGCTCGCCGGCAGCGGCCCGCGAGGCAGCCGTCCAGAAAGTTAAGCTGCCTCAGCTTGGGGCAGGCGGTGGCGATGTCTCGAGGCAGCATCAGGTCGCTTCCATTCAACACGCCCAGTTCGCGGCCCGACAGTCTCCGAAAGTGCGGCGCGGTCAGGATGCGGTACACGTCTCTAATTCCACTGGCCAGCCCGGCCAGCGGCGCGACGCCGGCGCTGACATCGATCGGCTGCCGCTGCTCGCCGCAGCGAACTTCCAGATCCTCTGGGCTGCTTGGGAGCGCCCCATCTGGCAGGCAGCGCAGCGCGATCACGCTCTTCAGGCTCGGAAACAGCGTGGCGACGTCCGCCGGCAGGCACAGTCCGCGGTGGCACCTCAGCAGCTTCAAATCGCTGCGCGACAGCTCCTGAAAGCGGCGCCCGGCGAGGACGCGCCCCAGCACGCGCTCAGCCATCACGCTCGTCACTCGCGGCGGCGCCCGTCGTGCCAGCCACCTGCACCTGCCCGGATCTCTTCTGGGCAGCGTGAGCATGGCCAGCCACAGAGGCATGTCCCGCATGAGCCGCCGCCACCTGCATGAGCAGCATGGTTCATACGTCACGGATCAGCAGCACCTTTTCAATCTGGAGAAACACATCCCTGCAGTTGCATTCCACCGCACCTTTTGCACACGAGGTGCAGGGACTGGTACCGCCGCACTCCCTCACTGCGCTGCAACGCGTCCGCGTGCGGCATCAACAAAAATGACGGTGAGTACGAACAGTCCCACAACACGACGATCTCGAAGATGCGGCTCATAAAGATATCCGGAAAGCCGGTCGATTGATGCGGTCGAGCAACGCTCGGACGCGACTGCTGACATTTCTGAGATTTAAGTTGCCAAGGTTGCAGTGCACCAAAGAGGCTGGCCGCTCAGCAGGGTGTCAAGGGCAGCAATTACGAGTGAGGCCTGAGTGAGGCACCACGGCAACAAGCCAGGCAACGAAAACTGCCTCTCGACGATCATCCCGGATTCCCGGTTGTACCACAAAATTCGACCGTTCGGAGCGCACGTGACTTTCCGACAGCAGGAAGCAGCGGCCGCTTTCGGTCGAGCCATATCCGCGTGGCAAATCCCACTCCGTTGTGCCAAAAAACTGAGCGCATCGTGAAGGTATTGTTCACGACAAGTTTCGCGCAGTACGTCGCTGGTGACGCACCACTTTTCGCATTCGCACTTGCCGCCACTGTTGCTAGCTCATCCATCAGGGCTTGCCACGCGTTATCACAAGCATTCGACATCGAGCCAGCTCAGTTCGATCGGATCGGGGCCGCTCCCACATCCGGCATTGACATTTCACTGACGGCTGACATCCGCCGAAAGGACACCTGACGACATCTGATAGCCTGTGGGATCGGCTTTGCGGTGGACGCTAGCATCTGCAGCGCGCCCCAAATGTCGCGGAAAGGCTGAATCTGTGGCAGCTTCCGGCGAGGCCCTCACGTCGGCGCTGGCGGCAATGCTGTCGTCGCCGGCAGCAGGCTTCACTGGCATGAGGCTGTGCAGACACACCCAGCACCTGGTTTCCGCCGTCAGGATGCATCCGCATGCGCCTGCATGCGTTCACAGCAGAGGCACCGCGCCACAGCTCGCTGCCTGCCGGCGGCCATGGCGGCGGGTGGCGCCGCCGCATAACCAGCAGCAGGCGGCTCACCCGCTGCCAGGCCGCCGCGGCGTGGCTCTGCGAGCGTTCGAGCCATCGGCGTCAGGCTCCAGCAGGAGGTGCTGCGGTCTTGCTTCCTATCGGCTTGCCGCTGCTGAGCCCGGCAGATCCGGCAGTGGTGCTGTGCCTGATGCATGATGACGCGCTGCTGCGTGCCTGGTTGCCCTTCAGAGCATGCACAAACCGCTGATGTAGCGGCAGCAGCTCGCCAAGCGTCACGCTGCCAGCATCGCACAGCATCTCTCACACACTTCCTGATACTTGCAGGCATGCCGGGCAGCGCCGGCGGCGGCGGGTGGCGCCGGCCGCGCGCATGCGCACGCTAGACGAGGAGGACGACGACGACGTGGACGAGGAGGACGATGAGGAGCTAGAGTCCCACGACGAGGACTCCGGCAGCGACCACGAGGAGGAGGAGGAGCACGACCTGCCGCTGGAGGAGGAGGAGGAGGAGGAGGATGCGGTTGCGACGCTGCCCAGAGGTGGCAACCCTTTACGGAAAGAGTTGAAATTGTCATGTGGAAACGAGGAGCACGACCTGCCGCTCGGCGAGGAGGAGGAGGACGATGCGCTTGCGATGCTGCCTCGAGGGGAGAGAAACCTCATTCTGAGGGCGTGTTCCCTGGTTTGTTTTGGTTGCCAGTGGCCACGGCAAGCCGCTGGTGGACGAGGAGGAGGACTCTCCGCTCACGCTGCTGTCCAGCGATGCAGTCAATTGAGTTTAGATTAGGGGGCGTGCCACTTGGATTGGACAGGCCGCGCCAAGCGAATGGTGCACGAGGAGGGGAACGAAAGCGGGATTGCCGCTGGTCGTGTAGGACGACCCTTGCGCAACAGAAGAAGCGTATACGTGGCACTGCAGCCCGACAATGACTCGAATGCATTGCCATCGACGTGGTATACCCGCTTGCAGCGCTGCGGGAGCGCGACGTCCCGGCAGACGAGCTGGATGACGACTTCGAGGTGCTGGAGGGGGATGACGCGCCCGACACTCGCGGCGAGGATGACATCCTGGGGGACCGGGGGCTGGACGACCTGATTGGTGCCGGCTTCCTGCCAGGCACGTCCACTACAATCAGAAAGGGCCCAGAAACCTCGTGGGCAAAGGCTGACTATGCGCCGAGACGACGTTCTGGGAGAACGGGGGCTGCACGACTTGAACGGCGCCGGATTCCCGCCGGGCAAATCTTCAAGTATACTCTTGTTGGGGTTAGTTGCATGGACTCTGATGGAGGTCGGTGCCAATCATCTGCAGCACCGTTGGAAGATAATTTTGTGTGGCGGGCCCGTGCTTCGAAAATGTGAGCGCCATAAGCATGCCCAGAGCCAGGTGCTGCAGTGTCTGGCCTGGCTCGAGACACTCCAAATTGAGCGAAATTATTAGCGAACTGCGGGCGCACTTGACATGCCAACAGAGGACGAGCCACAAAGCAGCGGAAATGCCTACAAGAACGCAGCCGACAGAGATGAGCACATGCTTCGAAACAAAGAATGCTCCTGCTGAAGTTTCCCATGCTCTGCCCAAGGCGCCCTGGACATGCTGGCAGGGGTAGTCCAGTGCAGCGGCGACGGCGATGACACTGAGTGTGTACAGCAAGTCACAACAATTAGCGGAATTGTCCGCTAAGCGGGACTGTACTGGGGCACGGGCGCAATCGACACGTGCCGGAGGAGGAGCCGTACAGCAGCGGGGACGCCGACGCCGTCGCGGCGGACAACCAGAGTACAACGTTCAAGCAAACACACTCTCTAGCTGAGGCTGTGTCTGCTCTGCCGCAGGCGCAATCGACATGCTAGCGGAGGAGGAGCCGGAGAGCAGCGGCGACGCCGACAACGAGGCCCCTGAGCCGGAGGGCCCGCAGTACGAGGACCCCCCAGTGCGGCAGTACAGCCTGGGCGACCTGCTCCAGGTGAGGCGGGAGGCCGGAGGGTGTGTTGCTCCAATCAGAAACCGTGCTGAACTGGGAGCCGGGCATGCTTGCCTTTGCCTGAGCGCCCGTGCGGCAGTACAGCCTCGGCGACCTGCTCCAGGTCAGTGGTGCTGGACAGGAACCCCATTTCCAAATCCGATCAAGCCTTTCACACAATTGGGGAGGTGGCTTGTGGCCGCACCGCCACTGCGGCCGTACAGCCTCGGCGACCTGCTCCAGGTGAGGCAGGAATACGGAAGACTTCAACCCTGTTCAGAAGCCTGTATGGCGCTCCTGGGAGCAACTCAGCCGTGGCGTGAAGGTAGATCACCAGCAGTTTGAGGCAGCTATCTGTGCGGCAGTACAGCCTGGGAGACCTGCTGCAGGTCAGTGAGTTTCAATTCCGAATCCACCCGAGAACCCCTACAGAGCCGGGAGCTGGGCACGCAGGCCTTCACTGGGACATGCACATTGACAGCATGGATGAGTCGGGCAACATCTGAAGAGGCGCCTGCGCTGACGTTGCAGAGGGCTGGGCTGGGACCGCTGGCGCGGGCGCAGCTCAGCGCAGAGCAGCTGGAAACCGTCATCACCGACATCCAGTTCGACCCCCGCAAGGCACGCACACGCTGCAACTCAGCGTGCTCCTCAGTATGTCAAGGAGGAATGTCATGTTCCTTCCAGCTGTCTGCTTGCGTGCATCTCTGTCGCCATCAAAGCAGCATCAAGGTTGGTATTCATGTGCCCAGGTGGACGAGGGGTGCCTCTTCGTGTGCATGGACGCGCAAATGTTTGACGGCCACGACTTCACCGAATGCGTGCGTTCTTCCCAGCTGTGCAGTGTTACAACACTGCTCGTGCAAAGTAGCAGATGGTGTGCTCCTGGCGGCTGTCTCATTGCGCTGCCTAGCCTTGCATCTGCAGTGGACATGCCAGGCAGCGCGCCCTTCTCCCCCTATGATGTCACACCTTTTCTTGCATGATGCAATTCCACTTTCAATGCTGCAGGCGGTGGTGAACGGCGCGGCGGCCTTCATCGCCATGCGGCCACTGGAGCATGGGGAGGAGCACCCACTGCCGGAGGGCTTCCCGGTGCTCATTGTCGAAAAGACGCTGACAGAGCTGGGCCGCCTGGCGGCCGCCTTCTGCGACAAGTGAGCTCCCCTATGATGCAGTTTTTCACCGTCACTCAAAAGTCGATGCTGCCGGAGGGCTCGTCATCGGAAACACGCTGACGGAGCTCGGGCGCCTCACGTCGGCCGTTTGCAAAGTTAGCGGACTTAAGCGCCAAACATTCAACATGGGCCACCACCCCGTCCACTCAGTCTAAGGTGCTCAGCAATGGCGGCGGTGGTGGCAGGCCCCCTGACAGGTTCCGTCGTCAAAACGAGGGTCGTGATGATGACAACGCACTCCCGCAATTGCAGCCCAATGCGCAACACGGTGGTGACCGGCAACACCGCCGCCTGGTTGGCAAAGGAAAGAAAGCCTGCAGAAGTAAAACAGTTTATGCGCCTGCAGCTGCACCCCGTCTCAAAAGATGGCTGTCGTGGGCAACACGGGCAGCGCTGGCAAGACCGCCACCAGCTGGCAGCTGCGCAAAGAAGCGTCAATATTGACAAAAATATCGTGAACGTCTTGTTTCCCCTTGCAGCCCGTCGCAAAAGATGGCGGTGGTTGGCATCACGGGCAGCGCCGGCAAGACCACCACCAGCTGGCTGGTGCGCAGCATCTTCGAGGAGCTGGGCCAGCTCACTGGCATGCTAGGTAGGCGCCCCTCGTCCAGTTTCTCGCATCCAACCCTGGCCTCGTTCGTGCTTTTGGTGCCTTGCTGAAGACCGGAACATGCTGGCGCCAACTGATAGCGGTGAGCCATTGGAGTCACAGGGGGAGTGCTAGGGCTGCCAGCTGCAATGACACACCTGTGGTGTGGCAGACACGTGTGTATGTTTCAGTTGAAATGCAGCAAGACTTTCGACTCTTTCAACATTTTCAGGCAGCCTGGAGTATGCGATTGCGGAGGACCGCATGACAGATGAGGGCACCATGTGGTTCCCCACCGAGGAGGACCCCACCCTGAAGCGGTGCGACTCTGTGGAACTGTGCCAGCAAGCACCTCACGTCAGTGCAAGAAGGCTCTCGTAAGGATTGTAGCATATGAATCAGTCTCGGGCACCATGTCGGCCACACCAGCACCTCAGTGGAGACCGCATGCGCATGTCATCAGAGCGGCAATTGCCCTTCTAGAATGCGTACCAGTTCGTCGCCCTGGCGCACTTGATCAGACAAAGCTTGCTGCCGCTGTTTCCAGTCCCTCAACGCGCAGCCGAAATTGCTGATGGTTCCTGCTGTGCCCGTTCTGCAGAGACTGCTCGACGCCTGACCACGCGACGCCATACCTCGGCAAGTACGGCGTCAACGAGAGCACACCCAACGCGCTGGCCATGCACAAGGTGCCAATGATTCAAAACAAGATCTGCAGGCACATATGGAGCTCACAACCTTGCACGTGATGTACTTGTGACTTGTCTGACAACGACGAAATAATGTTTATGATATGCTGAGTCAGTGGCATGATAATTTAGTCAGTACTGTAGATAATTGTGACTTGTGACTTGTCTGACAACGACGAAGCATGGGGTCAACAATGAAGCATGGCGTCAGTGACAGCATGCCCAACGCGCCGAACATGCACAGGGTGCCTCCTTTGCTGATTGATATCGCAGGTGCTGGCGGGCGTGGCGCAACTCAAAACTACTCGACTTCATATCTGAGACTTACCGCTTTCTCAATATGAGAACCAACGTGTCCATGTCATTCGAACCAGAGTGTCCACGTCGTGCAGGTGCTGGCGGGTGTGGCGGACCGCGGCGGTCTGAGCGCGGTCATCGAATGCACCACCACCGGCCTCGAGGAGGGCAGGTACGCAAAGGGCTTCAGGAAGCCCTTAGCAAATGCATGACGACAACAGCCGCAGACGCGATGCCAGTTGCCGTGAATCGGCATCCCGTCTCCTGTGCCTGTCATCGCTATGCGCACCCGCTGTGCTCTGCAGTCATCGCCAGCTGTCGCCCTTGCCCCTGATGTGTGTCTGTCCTTCCCACAGGGCGGACGAGGTGGATTCTGACGTGGCAGTGTACACCAACCTGACCAACGAGAACTGCACTCCGGCGGCGGTGTCTGAGCCGCATCTAGCGTCTCTCCTTGTTCACGCAAGAGTCGTTTCTGATACAGGGCGGACGAGGTGGACTTTGACGTGGCGGTGTTCACCAACCTGACCAACGAGAACTTGCACGCCGGCGGCGGCATCGGGCCACCGGAGACGATGGAGGAGCACCTCGACGTCATGGCCGGCCTGTTCCGGCGGCTCAGCGACCCCGACATCCAGCGCGCCGTCGTAAATGTCGACGGTGGGAACCCCAGGGATACCCGACGACAGTTCTAGCCACGCTCCCAAGCTGACGTCCTGCCTGTTCCAGCGGACCAACGCTCCGGCGCGCCGCTGTCAAGGTTGCGGGTGAGGGTTCATTGACACGTGTTGAGACCGCAACGCTGCCAAATACATTGCTCTTGCAACTCAGATTCCTACGCGGACGCGAACGAGCTGGCGGGCGGTGCGGTGCTGGTCGTGACAAAGACTTGCAGAATGACCTCGACCACTCTGACTATATTGAATGTCGTCTATTGAAGAACAGGAATCGACACACCCTAAACCCAGTGGGCCTCTTCCTGCAGATCCCTACGCCGATGCGATCAAGCTGGCGGGCGTGGCGGTGCCGGTGGTGACCTACGCCATCAAGGACCGGGACGCTGACGTGTTTGCGGAGAAGGTCAAGCTGTCGCCCTGGGAGTCGGACATCCTCATCCGCACACCGCTCGGCCGGCTGCAGGTGCGCCGGAAGTTTGCAACAGGAGCTACGTGGTCTGCAGCGTGCACAGCAGGGTGGGTTGAGGGATGCGCTGCGTGACTGGCAAGGTCATTCTCCAGACCGCACATCAGTGCGAATCGCAGTCACACAACAAAGCAGCAGGTGGTGCAGTCGGGCAACGCAGACACTTGTCAGACTTTTCTCGCATTGCAAACTCTATAAATGAGAATCTCCTCCCATTGGCTCGCAGATCATAACGCCGCTGATCGGCAAGGCCAATGTGTACAATGTGCTAGCCGCGGTCGCCGTTGGCGTCGCCCTCAACGTCAACCTGAAGGTAGAAATGTTAGAGAGCAGTGGGGTTTCAGGCAGTACCCGAGCCCGTTTCACCTCAAGCAGAATGCTGCAGCTGCTCCCAAGCTTCTGCCGGCTGCTCGTTGAACTTTCGGCCGAAGGCGCTGCTATGCTGCCTGCTTCGCCCTGCTGCGATGGCGCAGCGCGACTCGCCAGTCATTGCTGAACAGGAGGCTAGGATGCAGAAGATGCACCGCGAGTCCCCTTCTTATGTTGCCTGAACCGTGCATTTCTTATTGATGCCAGGCCATCGTTGCGGGCATCGAGGCTGTGGACGTGGTGCCGGGCCGTACGGAGATCATCGATGAGGGGCAGTCTTTCCCCGTCATCGTCGACTCCGCCGCTACGCCCCAGTCCCTGGAGCGGTGCGCATCCTCACTTTTGAAACCGACATGAACCTTGTTGAAGCCCGACTCCCTGTCATAGTGGACTCTGGCGCAACGCCCCAGCCCCTGGATCGCTGCGGATCCATGACGCAACACTTCCAATCGTAGTGCAGTCTCCAGCTTTCATGCATCAGGCATGTTTGCTGCGCAGGCTGCTTCAGAGGGTGCGGGATGCTGGCGCCCGCCGCATCCTGACAGGCTTTTGTGCCACAGACCGTTCACACAGTCGCAGAACATACTTTGTGTTGATCTGATCTTGATGCTGGCATGAATGCAGGCTGCTAGAGGGTGTGCGGGAGGCGGGAGCGCGCCGCATCCTGACGGTCTTCGGCGCTGAGGGCCACATCGACCCGGACTCGCGGCCCGTGCTCGGCGAGATCCTGCACTTCAAGGTGAGAGGGCTACTTTCTTCTTGAGCCCCCTTGGGCGGAGGCCGCAATTCAAAGCTCTCCTGCCGCGTCATGACGCTTTGGGGCAGAGAGCTGCATCGACCCCGACTCGCGGCCCATGCTCGGCGAGATCCTGCACTACAAGGTGAGGATTCACAGCCTGTCACGAATGTGTAACTGCTGATCCTACCATACTACCAAGCTCAGGCACCCTGCAGGCACCATCGCAATGCGCGATCCCTGGTGTCCGGTGGTCTGTGCACAGCGATATGCTTGCGCTTTGCTGACTCAGAACCTACATATTCAAGACTTGGAGAGTTCGTCACACAGAGCAGAGGAATCGCGCAGCAGCCTGTGCCTCCTGCTGCACTGCACTGCATGCTGCCGCAAAGCAGCTTCGTGTTCGCTTCAGAACCAGCCAGCAAAAGGGTCAGCCAGCACACTTCCATATTCGTATCGTTCGATCTGGCGGCTGCTGCTTGTGATGCGTGATGGGAAGGAAGTCAGCTGCCCTGGACCAGCCCTCGCCTAGCAAAGTGTCTCTCATCTGGACCCCGGCTGCAGTCAATGCACGGTGTTGTTCCTGCTGTCCCTCCGCAGAGCGACTTTGTGTCCGTCACAGATAACAGCCCGCGCCTGGAGCCGGTCGCAGATCGTGGACCAGACCGTGTTGGTTTTCCACGACCGAGATCCACCAAAACAGATATCCGTCATTCAATCTGGTTTCATTTCCGTTTCGTCTGCCGCAGAGCGACTTCGTCTTCGTCACCAACAACAACCCGCGCCTGGAGCCGCCCGCCCAGATCGTGGACCAGATTGTCGCCGGCTTCCCGCCGCACATCCACTCCTACGAGGCGCTCCCTGGGCGGCCCCACTGGCTGCGTGACATCAACGCGCCGGACCTGGGCTGGAGCGAGGAGGCGGACCAGATCCCCGCGCCCGACTGGAGCGAGCGCGACCACCGCCTCGAGTGCCAGGGCATGGTGCGTTGCCCAACCTTTGACGCTGAGGGTTTTGAACCCTGCTGGAGAAAATGCGGCACCATCAGCGCCCATGGACAATCACATAGAAGCCTGCAGCGCGCGGCGTGATGGGATTGCTGTGCCGAGTCAGAGGCCTGAAGCAGGGTACTTCTTGCAGCGCAAACCTCCTCCTTGATACGCCGATCAAACTTTGAAAAAACTCTTCCCACTCTGCAGTTCCGTCGCATTGTGATCGAGGACCGCTGCTTCGCCATCCGCGTGACGATCAGCACGGCGCATGTGCGTGACAACGTCAGAGAAATTTCAATCCTTGATCCTAACCTATCTTGTCTCCCTGTTTGCGCAGTTCCGGCGCTTCGTGATCGAGGACCGATTCTCCGCCATCCGCGTGGCCATCGGCACGGCGCAGGCGCGCGACGCCGTAATCATCGCGGGCAAGGGCGCGCAGGACTACCAGGAGTACGGCGACCTGGAATCCGGCCAGCTCGTGCGGGTGCGTCACGCACGCTTGAGCTCAGATGTAGCATTTCTGACTCTGCCAATCTTGACTGTACAAAGGTGCAGCACTTCCAGACTCTCTGTGAATGTGGGGCATGGACACGTGCAAGTGGCTCTCAGCAGCAACTGTGCGGAGTCTCATCGGGGCACAAAAGCATAGCACCGGTATCTCCTCTAGTGCACGGCGCGAATGCCCGATCATTATGTTGCCAGTGAAGCCTGACCGCCAGCACCACCAGGCAGCCTGTTTGGGTTTAGGGTTGGCCCGCTAGTCCCGTTGGCGCCCTGACTTCCTGATGCTGACTTCGCTGCAGGGCTGGTTCGACGACCGGGTGGAGGCGCGCAATGCGCTGTCCAAGCTGCCGGTGCTGGAGAGCCTGAAGGGCATGGACCGGCGGGAGGTGCCTTGGACCAACTCGCCCGAGGAGCGCCCCGAGCGTGTCGATGTGCTCATGGGCACTGACACCCGCCAGTTCAAGAGCTGAGGGCTGGGGGCAGGGCGGCCCACGTATACGTGAGAACAAGCCGCAGAGCTCTTGGGCGGCAGCGCGGGGTTCATAGCAGCTGGGGCGCCGACACCTGCCAGCGCAAGAGCTGAGAGGCAGATTGCAGGGCTGGGAACCGAGCCAGCTGGCAGGGTGGCGGCGGGGTCCGCTTCAAGAGCGGAGGTGCGACGACGTTTTGGGCGATACAAACAGTTGCGGCGGCGGGTGTTCGACGGTCGGGGTTTAGGGTTTCGGGGGCGTGCACCAGTCCAAGGCCGGAACATGTCCTCGGCGGCAGCCTCCGCAGCTGAGACCATCAGGCATGTAATTTTGGACCACGGTTCGGATCGCCAGCCGAGCATCATGTCATGAACTGCCAGGGACCATATGAATGTCTCTGCCAGGCGGTGGTGGTGAGAGCACTGACGGGCGACTGGCTGCGGCCAACTCAAGATACCTTTTCTTAGACGAACAATCTACTGCAGCGTTCCAACAACAACTCGGCCAAGCTGACGGCTGATGGCCTCAGGGAATTCCGGAATCGCCAGGCGGCCTGCAGCCGGGAAGACAGCTAAACGGAGATCGCATCGAATATTCACCGCCGCAAGCAGCATGCACCCTCTGCCTTTCGCATTCAGACAAGCCTGCTGCGGGATCAGATAAAGCTCGCTCAGTATGCCTGGGCAGCCAGGTGAAGTGAACAAGCAGGATCGCATCACCTGCATATTGTATGCTCATCGCATCGCACACCGCGCCGGGAAATCCGCCGGCGAGCCCGAGATCTTCCCTCTGCAGGAAGTCTGGCACGAGCTCGAAATTTGCATTCGACTTTTGTCGGGGAGACTGTTGAGGCCCGTCTGCTGCTTGCCATGAACTAGCGAGGCCGCGATTCCATCCTTCGCTGACGACATGCATCGGAGGTAAACAGACGCGTTCGGGCCAGCAGACCGAGCGATTTGACCAGCACGAAGGCGATAGGTGCACTTTCAAAGAAGTTGACTGTCATAAGTTGGAAGAAGTGGGCGGAACTGCCGAAGATCTACACACAAAATGCAGCGGGGGAGGGCAGTTGTCTGGTGCCCTTGACCCGTACACATTTACTGCGCTTGCGATGCAATTGCGGCCTGTGAGATTAGTGCAGTCATGCCATTCGCCTTGCTGACCCGGTACCTCGTCAGCTCCTGTGACCTGCAAATGCAGCGGCGCCATGTCAGCAAACGTGACTGACGATGTCAAGCCCAAGCCGTTAGTGCGGCTGGCTGCAGCTGTGTCGCGACGTAAGGGCCTGATCAGTATCTGTCTGTACTGCATCGGCGTCGTGGGCCTGTTGCTGCTACCGCTCGCCGGCAAGGCCATCTACCACGATGAGAATGCGCTGCTGGTCGGCCACTCGGAGTCGGTCATCAGGTCCGTCATTTGCATCCTGCATTCGTGTACTGCAGCTGATTCGGTCATCTGCATCATACCTTCGTGTACTGAAGCTGATCGTTCACGCGGCTCTTCCTCGAGGTTCGTTGAAACAACAAACGGCGTGCTCGCCCCGCAGGAAGGGCCTGGCGGTGCGCAGCGGCCAGCAGTTTGCGTCACAGCTGCTCAAGCAGCTGCAGGATGATGTCGCGGCGGACGGCGCGCCGCAGAGGGCGGCCATGCTGGCGACCGAGCAGCGCATGGCGCGCCTTGGCATGGAGACGTACTGGCAGCTGTTCGGCGGCAGCAGCGGCGGCGCGTCTGCAGAGGCGGCGGAGCAGCCCTGGGGCTTCGCCGCCAACAACAACACCGGCGTTGGCGGCCCCCGCAGCCCTGGAAGCAGCAGCGGAGCCCAGCCTGGTGCCGGCGGGGCGCAGAGCGCTCGGCGATGCGCGAATCTGCACGGCGTGCTGCGCTCGCCGCGGGGCGACGGCAAGGAGGCCCTCGTCCTGGTGACGCCGCTGGCGCTGGCCGCGCGGCACCAGCATCCAGGTACTAAACGCTTAGTCCGTGGCATACAGAGAATTTGAGGTCCTCACAGATTGCATTGCATGGAGTGCGCGCTGCTGCATGAGATTGCTGGGACTGTTCCCTTCCATCCTGCAAGCCACCAGTGGATTGCGTCAGCCACAGTGCGTTTTGCAGCGCGGATCCTGCGCCTCGACTGATGTTGTGACTTTGCTGCTCAAATGGTGGCGGCAGGCGCCAAGCAGGGAATCACTAGCGCTGGGCCCTGGTTCGACGCTCGCGGAGTGCATGTTGACAGCCCAAAATAGCGCCCCTCTGAGCGTTACACCAGCAGCTTGTTCTCTTGGTTTCTGCCTGCAGGCTGGCGGCAGACGCCGGGCAACACGGCGCTAGCGCTCGGCCTCGGCGCAGCAGTTGCGCAAATGTGCATAAATGTGCACCTCCGAGCGTCACACCAGCTCCTGTTGTCTCTGCCTGCAGGCTGGCGGCAGACGCCAGGAGGCGCGGCGCTGGCGCTGGCGCTGGGCCTTGGCGCGACACTCGCGGAGCATTTACCGACGGCCCAAATGGTGCAGCTCCAAAAGGCATTGCCTCAGCAAGTCTGTTGTGATCGCGGCCTGCAGGCTGGCGGCAGACGCCTGGCGGCGCGGCGCTGGCGCTGGGCCTCGGCGCGACGCTCGCGGAGCACCTGTCGGCGGCGGCCTGGCTGGCGAAAGACTTGGTGTGGTTGGTGCCGGACGCACGCTGCGGCTTGCTGCCCAGCGTTGAGGTGCTTCTTTCTGCTCTTTGAGCAGTCCGGAGTTGCTTTCTGCGGACTTTCCAGTAGCCACAATAGGAGAGCCCGCCTGATGTGCGGTGGGGCCAGCCGCCACAACAGGCGAGATGGACTGCTCGATCGTCATGTGGGCGGCAGGCACGGCTGGCGTACTGATCAGGCGCTTTTGCTGCAGCGCTAATTTTCCTGCCCGCGCCAGGAGCCAGGAGCGCTGGCTGTGAGCGCTGATGGCATGCAGTCCAGCATCGCAACCAGCATATCGTGTGCAGCAGCAAAACAGCTCGAGGTTTTGTAGAGTCATCGTTCCCGTGCCTCCAGGTGTGGTTGGCACAATATCAGGACGGCATTGCCTGCACCGCTGCTGGCGCTGCTGCAGCAGCCCAACCCTTCGGCCGCTCGGGGCAGCTGCAGCAGGCGCTGGTGTTGCAATTTGGCGGCGCCGGCGGCGGTCAGAATGTAGCTGGAAGCAGCAGCGGTGGCGGCAGCGGCGGCGATGGCAGCCTTCAGGAGACTGAGACAGCGGCGGCGCAACGGGCGGCAAATGCCAAGACCCTGGCGGCGTCGCTGGTGGGAGCCGCGGGGCAGCTGCCCAAGCTGGACCTGTTCTACCTGTTCCGCAAGTACCTGCTGCAGCACGGCGGCGGCCTGCAGATCGATACTAAGGTGCACCCGGTGTTTCTGTCCACGCTCTGCCCACGCTCAGCAAGTCAATGGCCCTGCTGCACTTTTGAAAACAAAACCTTGAATACAAAACGGTGTGCGCCAAGCTGCTGTGAGCCTTCAGCGAGCCTTGCACTGTCCTCCGGTTCCATCGGATTCCCTGTAGTTTCCTGCCCATCCTCTCGTTCTCGTCTTCTATTGCACTTTCCTTCCTATTGGGACAATTGTGCGGAAGCGAACATGATGAGGGTAGTTTCTACCTCGACAGCCGGAGTGGCTGCGGCCGCCGACGACGCTGCCGGCGCTGCTGCTGCCGGCCGCCGCGCTGAAGCACGCGTCCGAGCTGTGGACCGGTGCTGTGTTCGCGGCGCAGCAGGCGGCCGGGTTGCCGACGGCGCCGCACGCGGCCTTTAAACCCTATGGCGTCGACGCCGTCACAATCGCGCTGCCGACGCCCGCGCCCGGGGTGAGCGCCTCCTACTATGGCGATTCCGCCCTCATGTAGGCTGTGTCTACGCCTTGCAAACTGGAGCCGCAGGCAGATGCATCCCGCTTCCTGGCTGGTGCCGGGGCTGACCTTGTTCTCGCTGTCGCCAGGGGGTCTGTCACGAAACAGATATGAACACCAGGATAGTACAGTCGATCAGCCGTAAGTGGATCCTTCCTACTTCCTGCTGGCGACGGTGCTGGTGCTGGCGTTCCGCTCAATGCCGCCATAAGCCCGTGTAACATGATTTACCATCGGAACACATACAGACTACCTTACCGTTTGCAGGAGCCGGAGTCAGATCCTTCCTACTTCCTGACATGGCTGGCGCCGGTGCTGGAGCTCACCTTTGGCTTGCTGCCGGCAGGGGCATTGTCACGCAGCAGTTGTGAGCGTTAAAGCATGAAGACTCATCCTGCCCTTTTCAGGAGCCGGAGGCGGATCCTTCCTACTTCCTGACGCGCCTGGCGCCGGTGCTGGAGCTGACGTACCGCTCGCTGAGCGGCCTGCTGGAGCGCTTCCACCACTCCTACTTCCTGTACATCCTGCTGTCGCCGGACCGCTTTGCGACGGTGGAGGTGTACCTGGTGCCCGTCGTCTGCTTCCTGCTGGCGCTGGCGCTGCAGGTAATCTTTGAAATCATTTCATTCATCTTGACTGTTGGTCTGATGAATGATACAAAGTATCATTTCTGTTTGTCACTTGACGGTGGAGGTGTGCCTGAGTCTCGTCTTCGGTTTCCTGCCGGCGCTGGCGCTGCAGGTGTGCGTCCCATCTGATCTGCTTTGCTGCCAGCGAGTGGTGCACGCTGCACAATCAGGAGTCTAGAACCCTCATTGTAACATTGTATCATGCAGGCTGCATCATCTGCCGGTGCGGCACCAGCCGGCAGCCTGGTGGCTGTCCCCGGCAACGGAGTGTCGACCAGTGCTGCTCAGGCGGCCTCCCAGCAGCCAGCGGCAGCGGCGGCGTCACCGGCAGAGACGGAAGTCCCATTGGCGCAGGCCGACAGCGGCGCGCTCAGCTGGCCGATGGCGCTGCAGACTGCGGCGCTGCTGCACGCCGTGCCGGCGCTTGCGGCAGTGGCAATCCGTGCCGCCTTCCAGCCGGCAGGCTGCATTGAAAGTGGCGCAGCCGGGGCGGCCGCAGGCAGCAGCGGCGCTGCTTCCTGGCTCGGCAGCTGGCTCAGCAGCAACTTCGGGACGGCGGTGGATGCGGACACCGCTGCCGCGACGGCGGCGGCCTGCACGCTTGCGATAGTTGCATGGCGGCATTTCAGGCTGCCCGACACTGCAGGATGCAGTGGCAGCGGCGCCGCCGGCAGCGGCGCCGGCAGCAGCGGTGGCAGAGACGTTTCAGCCGCGACCGGCGGCTTCGGTGGCCGGGCATCCGGGCGCAGCATGATGCACTGGCGGGCGGCGCTCGCCGGGTGCGGCTGGCATCGTCTTAAGGCGGCGCTGCTGGCTTCCGTCATCGTGCAGCTGTCCGTCATGGCGTGCATTGACTGGGCGGCCGCAGCGGCGGCGCTGCTGCTCATCACCCCCTGGCTGTGTGTCGCGCGGCCGCTGCCGCGGAGAAAGCAGTCCAGTGTGGCAGACCGCGGCTGCTTCCTGCTGCTGGTGCTGCTGTCGCCGTGGACGCTGCTCGGCATTCTGGGCGGCCTGGCGGCGGCGCGAGATGGGGCACTTTTGGGGGGCATTGTGCACGACGTGGCGGGGAGTGGAGGGGCAACATCGATCTTGAGACTGCTTGCTGCGAGCCCTGTGCTGTTGGCGCTGCTGTTTGGGGTGTACATGCCGGCATGGGGGTGTTGTGCGCTGATAGCATTGGCACCAGCAGATTGAAGACGCCCTACGAATGGGTAGCTTGGTCAGACAGAATCTGCACGGAGTCAGAGGAATTCGTTGCCAGATGGCAGCAACGTTCGAGGCCCGTTCATGAGCTAGGTGTTCTACAATTCATCACAGCCTCACTCGTAGTCTCTTCATTGGTGCGCTGTGTCACGTCCAATTCCGGGAGTTACCGCATTGAGAACTGCACACCTCACGACAGCGACTGGTCTTGTGCATGTATGGAAGTGTTGAGAATGCTACTCAGCTCAGCGACTCCAATCATCGATCAGTGCAGTGCTATACATGTCTGACAAATGCCGATCTCTCAGACACGGACACGCCGCCAGGGCGCCGCACCGTTATTTATCTTTGCCACACTATTTTGCACAAATCTAGCTGACCTCCTTCTCCTACGCCAACAGCGCAATGCAGTGTGGGCATGCACCCAGCCCCACCTGACCTGTTCATCGCCGCCGCCGGCGCGAGCATCGACCAGGGGTCAGTGGAGCAGTTTTCAATCTGGCGGTTGCCGCTGGTGCGAGCGGCTGCTTGAGCGGCTGCCCGCTCAGTGAAATCGGTGCGCCAGCTTCTGGTAAAGATCCGTCAGCGACGACGCCAGGCCCAGGCCCGAGAGTGCAATCGCCACCGGAATGATGAGGTAGCAGACCCCCGCCTGCCACCGCGGCAGCGGCAGCCGCGGCCCTGACAGCTTGAGGCAGAACAGAGCCGGCAACGAGTACGCCTGCCAGGCAGTGGGAAACCGAAGATTTCCCAGAGTGAAATGAGGTGCGCGAGAATCGCGCCCGACCCTGCTGCATTGCCGTCAGGACGGGAGTCGTGCAGCGAGACAGGTGGATTTCGGCGCCAGGCGCAATGTCAGGCACTGCTGCCTGCACTCGAGGCTGGATGTCGAAACGAAAGGCATTCACTGCCGAGCTCAACCATGCTGAACGGGCACAGCAGGGGGCGTACCGCCGTGAGGTCGCCGACGGCGGCGATGATGGCCATGACCAGTGAAAAGTATGGCACAAGCTGCGGCGCACAGGCACGAGTGCTGAGCATGCGACCCAGTAAGGTCCTTTAAACTGTCAGTATTTTCGCACTCGTGCAAATGAAACGTTGTGCATGAACTACACTGAAGATTGGCAACAGTACACAGATATGAACAGCGCACCTGAGACACAGTCAGCGAGTAAATGATGCCGATAATTGTGACCACGCCCCAGATCTTGCGGCCCCTCGGCGAGGACCGTTCCTTCACGCAAGCACGAGGCGTGCATCGTAGGGAAATGGCACGTGCACATGGTCCATGCAGCAGACAGCCAGCCAAGCAGCTTTTCGCGACGGCATGCCGCAATGCAGGCGCGGCAAGCGAAACACAAAACAGCATCAGCACCTCGGGTGTCTCGAGGCCGTCGGTGAAGAGATGCAGCACCATGTCCGTCCTGTGCATGTCATCGCACGTGGTCAGTGTCGAGCCGCATGAGGACACGGAAATGAGGACACAAGGATGGGCGTCCGGCTGGCTTCCTGCTGGTGGGCGTGCGGCAACACATGATGTACATGCGTGAGTGAACACACAGCATCCAACCAGACGCACCAGACGTTTAGGTTAATCTGGTAGGCGATGATGCAGTGTACAAGGATGCCGGCGTTCATGGCGACAACCCAGCCGTCACTCTGCATCAGAGGGTGAGACATGAGAAGGCATAAACAGCGACAGAAGCCCCTTTCATGTCAGATACTACCGTTGAGCGGAGTCGAATTGCCATGGGTTCTGAGACGGCATGTGGCCCCATTTGCAGGAGGGTTGTAGTGGTGCCAGAGTCAAGACTCACCTCGAAAATTGAGGTCACCGGCTGCATCATTGGCACACAGAAGGCGCGTCAGGAATCTCCATCCACACCTCTATCACAAGTGCAGTGCTCGCATGCGCTGCAGCAGCAAGCAGCAACAGCACTACCTCAGAATGACAGCCTGCAGAACTGTGCACGAGAAGATGCTGTGCACCTGCTCGAAGTCAAAGCTGCTGCCCAGGATGTGGTAACCATAGAGTCCCAGCGCAACATAGATGACCGTCATGAAGGCGCCGGCAAATGACGCGGCGTTTTTGAAGTCACTGCGGCGCTTCATGCCGGCCACGTATCGCACCCAGTTCACCTGTGAGGTGAGGAACAGACATGGAGTTGTTTTGACTCGAAATTTCGCCAGACTTCTGAAGATTTCTGTGAGGAAGGTTGACGACATGTTCAGAAGTGGAACAGGCGCCGCAGACGCCTGTCAGCAAGGATGGATCCGCATCGCCTTGAGCCAGGGCGGCTGCGGCTGCGTCGGCGGCGCAGCAATGCATAGCCCGACTCCGTAAAGCTCAGAGCCCCTGTGGGAGCCGCCCCTGAGGTCCAGGTTGAACTATCGATCTGCACACTGGCGGCCTTGGAGAGAAGAAGCCAGTGTTGGATCAATGCGAACCTGGCCGTCATAGGTAGAGACTATATCGAGGACGGCGGCGACGCCGGCGCGGGGGTTGCTCTTGACGATGGGCACCATGTCGTGGTGTAGCGCAAAACATGCTGTGTGTGCGGGTGGACAGGCTTCGGAAGTGCACCTGGCCGCCATAGGTGAAGACTATATCGAGGACGGCGGTGACGCCGGCGCGGGGGTTGGTCCTGACGACGGGCACCATGGCGCTGTGCGGCGCCGGCGGCAGCGCCACCAGCTTGCCGAAGACAATTGCCACGCCCACCAGCATGCCGATGGTGCCTGTGTGAGCAATTGTGTGTACGCTGTTTGCAGACGAAGCATGTGAAGCGGAGGCCCAGCATGTGAAGCGCAACCAGGACTGTAGCTCGTACTCAGCCGCAGGCCTGTAGAGATCGGCACTCTGATGAGCACAGAGTGCCAATTGAGCACAGAGTGCCAATTGAGCAAGCCAGACCAGCATTACAGAAACAGTGCAGAGCGGAGGAGCCAGGAGCATGTCAGGGATCGCTCCTGAGTCATCTCAAGGACGATCAGAATCAGGGAGAGAATCCGCACCGCTGTAGGCCAGCCAGCTAATCTCGTCCAGCGTCTGGATCTGGCTGAGCGGCATCATGAAGATTGCGATGGCGGCGCCCGCCGTCAGCTGCGCCCGGCAAACATGAAGCAGTTGCAGAATCACCGACCGCAGTCAGTTTCGCGGGCTGTCCTTCCACGACAGCAGTTGTGACAGCAACAACAAGCGCAGATCTCATGAACTCATGCAGTTAAACGATGGTTCCTGCTCCTCCTGCACATCATGGCACAAGGCATGCCGCAGCGTTGAGCCAAGACGAGCCGATCAAGCACGGCAACCGACCTGGGAGATGCCGGTGCGGTGCAGGATCTGGCGCAGGTTTTCTGTGCAAATGAGCTGCAGGATGACGGGCTCCAGCGCGATGCAGGTGTAGACGCAGAAGTAGACCAGGCGGCGCCCCCGGCGGCCCATGGCGGCGTCGCCAAAGTCGGCGAATGTCTGCGCGCGCGGCACCAGCATGCCGAGGCGCGTAAACAGTAGGCCGGAGAAGATCAGCCCGCCCGCTGACAGTGCCATCACGCCCAATGCCACCGCCCAGCCCAACCTGCAGAGAGGCATTCTGACCATTCTGAAAGAGATAGTAGGCAGTTTGACACTCCAATCTACACCACCATGCTGGAGGCGGTGTCGAAGCTCAGCGGACAGCCGTGGACGGTGTGGTGCAGAAATGAGGGAGGTGAGGACACGTCTCTCGTGCATGCTCCAGTGTGTACCCAGGCAGCGTGCGCACCTCGCAAAGTCAGCAGGGAGCGTCAGCGTTCCGAGGCCAAACATGTCCGCTAGGAGCACCGCCGCTGTTGCCTGTCGTGCACATGAGCTGTCAAACATTACCAAAGGGGCAACTGCCAAGAACCAGGTCGAGACAACGGCCAGAATTTATTGCAATGCAGATCCAGGCGGACGAGAAGCACACAATGCAAGCTGCTGTGTGAGTGTCAATTCTGATCCAAAAGTTCCTGCGCACCTGCCACGTGGTGCCGGTCTTGCGCTCCTTTTGCGTCAGAGGCTCCGTGAGTCGGTCTGCACACAACCTTGTGTCAATCAGCAGCTTGCCGATCCAGGCCAGTGAAACTGGCTTCTTGCGTGGCTATGCGGCATGCATGACAAGGTTGTGCATGCATTGCAAATGGTGTGCAGATACCACCGCGGTGACATCAGAGGAGGGCAGGGAGGAAGCAGGGTCGACACAAGTTTACTGGGATTCTCATCACCTGCATGATCCGATACTGGAGACACAGGTGACGCTGGCGCCGCCGCTGCCGCCTCCTCGTCATGCTGCTCGTCAGCATCGTCATCCAGCTCGAACGTAAGCTGCGCAGCCGCCTCTGGCGAGAAGTGGGACTCGCTCCGAAGTAGTGGGTGCCTCAGCAGCGACGACATGATCCACGGTTTGGCACTGTTGCCGTTCCGAAAGTTTCAATGTTAGGCAACTCAATATCAGCAATGTCAAATGCGCAGTGCTGCTCGCAAGTTTGGAGATGGCATCGAGGATAACAGTTTGTGCGGCGTCGCGTACGGCAAGCGTGAAATGAACTTGAACTATGACAGGAATTCATGCAGATGCAAGGGGTGGAACCTGCGAGGCAACTGTGCTGGCTCAGCAATCAAAGTCAGCAAGAGTGATCGTGGCCTAAAGCAACACGATCAGAATGCCATGCATCTGCAAATGAGAGTGAGCTCTGCACGTGTAGTACTCGTTTGCCCGGCTGCACGTACTGATTTGTGTGTTCAGAATTCCCATCCTGGTATTCCCAGCCTGCTTCAAAAGCTCGCGCCAGCTGTCGCTCAAGATTTGTTTCAGAGCCTGATCCATGAGACGAGTCTGCCTCGCAGCGACGTGTTGAACGACTGTGAGCGCACTGCATCCTAGTGGGCGCAGCCAGCAGCCGTGCTCCTGCAAAGCTGCACTCGAAGTCACAACTTCCTGCTTATAGTTCCGAAAGCACGCAGAGATGGACGGCCACCGGCGGCAGACGCTGGGGGCCGTGAGCCCCAACGCCATGCCCAACAGGCGCATGTCCATGGCGCCCAACCGGGTGGCGGCAAAGGGTGGCATGGCCAAGGCGCGGCAGTCGGTGGCGCCACCCGGCAGCGCCGCGCCGGCGCGCCAGGAGCCGGGCCGGCACGCCAACGTCCGGCGCAGCGGCCACGGGAAGGGCCCCGTGGATCCGCGACCCATTACGGACAAGGCGTGGCAGCTGCGGTGCATGAAGGACGTCATCGCCTATGTCAGCGCGAGGGGCTATGACAAGGAGATCGACCTGAAGGTGGGCGCTGTTGTTCAGGCAAATCACCTCCGTTTCGCTGAACGGAGGCGGAGATTGCCGCCAGACAGCAGCTGCACGCCACCAAAGCTGCCGCATTAGTGGCAGCACTGGCAGAGAGGCAGCTGCCGCGAGGGGGCATTTCCGGAAAGCAGCACGGACGTGTGCAGAGCACAAGATCCCCTTTAGTTCGCAACTCTCCGTGCATCGTTCATGGACATGCACATCAACAACCGCTGACAGTTTTGCACCTGTGGCTGCAGAGGCTGGCGTCGCCGCGGAAGGCGGACTGGGAGCACCTCATCCGGTTCATGATGCGCCAGGTGGACCCCCGGTGGCAGGAGTCGCCCGCCGGCGCCAACGGCAAGCAGTCCCTTGAGGTGTGCCGCATGATTGGTGCTGAGACATCTGGGTTTCTGCGGAGCACCGGAATCCTCTGCGGCCATGCCACCATGAGCCACCATGACACTGTGCAAGTCTTTGCGTCATGCCTCAAGATTCTTTGCAAATGCCCTGGGAGCTCGAGGAGCAGCTGTGGAGGGCATGCACCATGCTGATGATCTCCCTTCCCCGCTTCTGTGCAGCCCGACATCGAGGCGTTCCTGAAATGGACCGGCTACCAGCACGTGCCGGGCAAGAGCGCGCTGTTCACGCCGGGCAACGCCAGCACCTGGCCGCAGGTGCGGCGCAGGGCTCGTGCGTGAGGCTCCACGACAAGCACTGAGGAATGTCCAGCCGATTCGGCCGCGTGCACTGCCCTTGTTGCATCGACCGGCTGGCAGGCAGCAGCAGGAACGTCGTCCGGACCGTGCGCTCCTCTGTGCGCCTCACAGTTGACTCCCCAGTCCAAGGGTTGAGACATTAAACCTTTCAAACCCCGCCCAGTCCCGATTGCGCCCCAACTGAGATCTTCCTCATGTGAGTTGTGCAGCTGCTGGGAGTGCTGCGCTTCCTGGTGGACTACCTGCACTACCGGGAGAAGGTGATCTCGGCGCCGCCCGCCCACGCCTGGGAGAACAGTGCGTCCCTGAAGCAGCTCTGCTGTCGACCCCGAAGGGAACTTGGCAGAAGCCGCCTTTCGAGATTGCCATGCCGCTGCGCTCCTGGCCTGCCAGAGTATTGTGGCAACTAAAACATCAAATGGCAGAGGGCGTTCGACCCTGCGCCGCCAGCAGCCTGCCTGCATGATTCACCTCCACAGGCGGCTAACTGCTGAAGCTGCATCCACCCAGCCCTCCGAAAATATGGCGGAGTTTGTGTGCGTCCTGGGTCGCACCCAAGACGACTGATTTGCACTGCGTCGGAGTCTAGAGAAGCTTTCCGCCCCAACCTGCAGACGACATGGCGGAGTTTGCGGACTTTGTGGAGCGCACCTACGAGCGCTACATGGCGGTGGACGACCAGGCGGACGCCCGCATCACTGAGGAATACGGTGCAAGTATCACCGCCCGCAACGCCGAGCTACGTGGCGGCAACGCGGAAACGGCAGCGGTGAGGCTCCCGTTCGCCTCCACGAGTACATGTTACGGATAGCAAGCGGAATATGGCGCAAGCGTCACCGCCCGCAAGCGCTCGCGGTGGGTGTTTGTCTCAACTTCAGCAACGGTTGATCCAGACGTTGCTCAGGAGTGATACAACACGCAGGCCACCACGTTTCGAGCTTTGCAGGCCAACGCTGAAACCGCGGCGGTGGGGAGGCGTTCGACCGGGTTGCCTGATTTCTCGTACATCACGATTAACGGAGAGGCACACGTCACTGTGTGCAATGTCAAGCCGTGCAGCGGCCTCACCGCGCCTGGGGGCAGCCGCCCAGCAGATTGCACCGGGGGTCCTGTCGCAAGGAGCGTGGGACAATGGAGGGAACAGCGAGGACGATGTGCAGACCCTGGGGAAGTCGATGCCATCTCTGTGCGGCTGGCACAGGAGAACCAGGCGCTGCAGGTGCAGCTGGAGGCGATGCGGGCGGCGCCGGCGCCGCTGGCTGCGGCGCAGGCGGCCCGCGACGAGGCGGCGGCCGACCGCGCCAACTGGCAGCACCACATCCAAAAGTATCAGGTGGGCTGGCATGACCACCTGGCAGTAGGGCATTCGGGAAACACCATCCGTTCGTTCAGTACCCTACTTGCCGGGCCAAGTGAGATCCTGCACATGGCTGGATTCCATGACATCAAAATTCACAGGTGCCACACGGAAGTCTTTCGGTCGCCACTGACACGAATAGCCTCGGATGTCGCACTGGTGCAGCTGTCGGGTGCCCAGACGTGGCAGCTGCATGATGCTGTCATCAGGAATGTTTGTAGACAAACTATGCATGTGCTGCTGCAGGAAAGGAGGGAGAGCCAGCGGCAGAAGGACGCAGACTGGCAGGCGCAGGTGGCATCGCTGCAGAGCCGCGTGGCGGCGGCGCAGGAAGTCAATGCCGAGCTGCGGCAGCGCGTCGCCGAGCAGCCGTACACCGCAGAGGAGGCCGCCCGCATGAGCGCCGACAAGTGAGAGGCTCCTGCCTCGTTTCATAACCCTCGCCTCTCATCTGAAACTCCGTGCACTTTCCCAACGCGTACTTGTGCGCTGCCGAGCAGCTGCGCACTACAAAGGTGGTGGTGCAAACGTCGACAAGTGAGTCTGTCGTCTCGCATGTGGCCCAACAACCTGTGCGCCTCACATTCGTGATCAACCTGGTGGCTCAGCCTGGTGTGCGGTGAACAGTATCCGGAGACACAGCACAGCCCTCCTGGGCTTGCACCATTAAATTGCACGACCAGATCCAGCAACGATCAAAGCAAAGCCGCGGCGGCGGCACCCACCAACATCTTGCCGCGTGCAGGATCAACGAGGGGGAGCGGCTGTCGGCGTCGCGCGCCCAGGTGTTGAGCCTGGAGCAGGCGGTGCAGCGCGTGCAGATGGCCATCGCCAAGGGCTTCGAGGAGCTGGAGGGCAGGGCGCAGGTGCGGGAAGTAGAGTCAAAACTGCCCCTGAGATGCAAGTGAAGGAAGTGAGAGACACACCTGCGTTGGCGGTTTTGCATGTTAGCACGCCTGCTCCCGCATGGGTACCGGAACAGCAGCCGCTCGCAAAGGGAGGCAGAGACACACGGCTGTGCGCCGCTCCCGCCCAGGGCTTTGGGCCGACACGTCCCGCCGTGTCAGCTGGCATTGGCACCGGTATTCCCAACACATCGATTTGCGATGCAGAAGTTCAACACGGCGGCATCACCCGGCCCCGATGTTCCCACACGTTACTAATGTACGGTATCATGAATGTGAGGGATGCAGGAATTCAACACGGCGGCGGAGCGCCTGGGACTGCTGAACGCTGCCGGCGGGCCCGGCAAGCGCGCACGCGGTGTCGCGTATGAGGCCCGCGTCGACCGCGACGCGGGCGTCGCCGCCAATTTTGTGTCCGCAGACCTGAAGGTGACGCCTGTCGCACTGTGCATCCAATCCTGTGCCAGTGCAGGCGCGTCGTCTGTGACTTGAGCAGAATTGGTGCAGCTCAATCGGTGGTGCCAGAAGCCTGCAGTCAGTGAAGCCTTCGACTGTCTGCTCCTACCAGCTGAAGGCCAGCAGCCGTGAGCGCCATTGGCGCGCAGGGCAAATGCACCCGGGGCTGAAGTGGATGTGCTGCCATAGAAAACGCCATGAGCCAACAGGCAGGGCAACACGAGACCAGAAACGCTGTAATTGAAGACTTCGCGAAAGTGGACCCTTTGCAGGGTGCGGTGCGGGCGGGACTGGCCGCTCTGCGAGGAGTCTATCAGCGCGCCGAGACGGCGTGCTCAGACAGAACATTCGAAACCAGCAGCCTCTGCTGGCACCTGGCCTGACTTCGACAATCTGAGTCATCCGCAGGGTGCGGTGCGGGCGGGGCTGACGTCGCTGCGTGGGGACTACCAGCGCGCCGAGACGGAGCTCACGGCGCAGCGCTATGCCGCGGAGGAGGCGCTGGCGGCACGGCGTGACAGCTTCAAAACCCTCTTCGAGGAGACGAAGACGCTGGACGTGCAGGTGAGAACGTCACTGAGACAGAGGCGGGTCTTCGAGACAGCTCTTCGAGACAGCTCTGACCCAGTCGTTGAGCCTGCCGACTTGCAAAGCGCTGGCAAAAAGAAAACTACCACAGTGAGCGCTTTCGCGACAGCGCTACTGCACTCTTGACGACAGCACTTCTGGCAACAGCACTCTTCGTGTGATGTGTCGCAGGTCAAGCGGCTCGATACAGTGCACGACGAGGTGAAGGCGACGACGGAGCAGGAGGTGGTGGCGCTCCAGGCAGAAGCCGATGCGCTGGCGACGCAGGCGGCGGAACTCCGCGGCGTGACATCCGACAGCGTCGCGCGCTCCCGGCAGGCGCTGCTGGCCAAGGAATCGGAGCTGGAGCTGCTGGAAAAGTGCGTATCACCTCGAATCCCTTTGGGCTTGGCTTCGCAAGCCGCAGCGACACCGTGGCGCGCTCACCGCAGGCGCTGCTGGCAGAAGAGTCAGAGCTAATGCTGCTGGAAATGTGTGCATGCTCCTCCAAATACAGCACAGGAGTCGGAATGCAAGCAGCAATTACCTCTAGCTTCACAAGATGCGCTGCCGGCAGGCGCCGCGAAGGCGTCGGAGCAGGAGCTGCTGCAAATGCATGAGGTAGTTGCCTGCCCATTTGCGCACAGTTGCCCGTGCTCTGCTGGCGTACAGGTGGAGACAAGCAGTAGACGGCAGCAAAGGAGGTTGTGCGCAGTTCTTTAAGCTCGCTTCCTGTTTGACGATGACACTGTGTTCCTGGCGACACACGCAGGCGGTGCCTCGAGGAGGAGGCGCAGCTGAGCCGGGAGCTCAGCGGTGCATTTGAAGCCCTCGTCTCGCACCAGGTGAGGGAAATCAAAGACAACCTGCCCTGAACTTCCTTGGATCGACAGTAAGCAGCGCACAGGAGGCAGGTATGCGGTGACGAGTGCTTTTGATCCACCCGGCGCAGGGCAGCCGGCCCCGCCAAGCCCGCTCTAGCAGCCCTGCCGGCTGCAGATGCGTATGTGTGTGACAGTCCTGTCACAGCGCCTGCTGGGACAAGACGACTCCTGACGGTGCTCCGACGTCTTAGCACGCTGCGGCGCATGCAGATGGCGGTGCGGCGGCGGCTGGAGAGCTCGCGCAGCACGATGGAGGCGCTGCGGGAGGAGACAGCCACGCGCATCGAGATGTCGCGCATCGAAATGCACGCATGCGCCGCTGCGTGATGGGGAGTGCTGCAGGCGAGCCTGCTTCGGCTCGCGCTGGCACGCCTGTGCACAACAGAGTGGGAGGCGCTGCGGGAAGTGGTGGCTACGCGCATCGAGATGCGAGCCAGCGCCGCCGCAAGTCTGAAGCGTTGGCAGCTGTCAGCATTTGAGCAAAAGTTGTGTTGCTGCGCGTCTGCCGTTTGAGAAACTTTGTGCAAGTTATTGCTGTGTTTTTGTGTTGTTTGGTATTGCGTTTCGCAGTGTTGACACCACATGGATTCTTACCAGCACATCGCACGCCGCTGTAAGATCGCAGTGTTCAGAGTACCAGCCGAAAGGAAGGTGTGAGTGATCAGTACGACACATGCACGCCAGCTGGCGTGTCTGACTCACAAACCAGGGTCGCTTGAATCGTCGTCTTCTCAGTATGTCGTTTGCCATGCCAGGTGGTTTTGAAAGTTCACTTCTCGTCGAACACGCGGCCCAGATGATTGCCAGCACAGCCTTCGTGACATGCAGTATTTATCGAGGTTTCAGTGATTGGGCGGCCTTTGGGCGCTAATCAGCGCTTCGCTTATACCGCAATTTTCCCTGTACAGATATCTGCCAGGCACTAGATACAGGAGCAAGGCAGCAAGCAGGTTGTCGCATGGGTGACAAAACTGCACAGTAATCACATCAGCCTTGTGCAGCTTGTGCCAGCGTCAGTTTGGCAGCAAGGCACAGGCATGGCTCGCTCACGACCAGCCGCATCGAACCGCCGGTTGCTCGCAGGCAGGCTGTGCACGTTGGTCGCTGGAATGGGACTGGCTGCGGCGTGCTGGCTGTTAGTCTCCCATGGCCGCTCAGCTCCCTCAAGCCAGGTGCACCCTGTTTGCAACTCTCCTCTGGATATTAACACAATTTATGACACCACGTCGTCGTCGGAGTGCCATTGCATGGACGGGGCATGACACGTGCGCTAAGTTGCCCGCGCTGAGCCTCTGCGGGCATTACCGGCGGCATGCCTCTGTATGATCAGAAGGGCTCGACACCCTGCAGGCGGTCTGCTCTTGAATCCACTTCCGTCCGAGGCAGGCAAACCCTCCACATGACGCCTCCACGCCGGTCCTGCCGATGCACATGCAGGCGTTTGCCGGGATGTTCAGCGGCGGCGGCGGCGGCGCAGCCCAGAGGCGGCCGGTGGGAAGCTACAATCTGGCGCAGCTGGACGGGGAGCTGGACCAGGACACGGACGCTGCGCTGCCGCAGCTGTTCCCCAACCCCTCCACACACCTAAGGTGACCACAGATCAACTGGAGTTCCGTAGGAGTTGAGTAAGCCTGCCGAGGATTGCAGACAGCACATGAGCAGGCCTGGCATGGCAGCCGCACCAGCAACCAGGGCCGGGAGATCCCGATATGAGATCCAGACCCCCTGCGTGATGAACGAGACGTTTGTGCACAATTGCCGCGTGCGGGACGCGCGAGCGTATGGAGCCCGCCTGGAAGCTTCCCTGCTTTTTGTTTTGGCGCATTGATCAACGCATCAATGTGCTGCCGCAGCCTGCGGGATGCGCGGGCGTACAGAGCCTGGCTGGCCTGGTCGCACAAGCCGGACTCGATGCGGCATGTGGTACCATCGCAGCACTTCTTCTCCCTCGGCCGCACGAGCGCCTTCAGCGGCGACCTCGCCGCTGAGGGCACGTTGGACGCCATGCTCAAGGTGCGCGGCTCGAGGCGAGGGGCGCAGCACTGGAACATGGCACAGCCAGGCTTGCGGGAGGTCTACCCTGCTGTGTGGGGCGGGGTTTGGCCCTTGCACCCCGCAGAGCTGCTGCAGCGCGGATCCACATGACCCAGTACTGGCGCATCGTCTGGCGTCCTGACTGGTCGGCTGTCGAATCGTAAAACCCTTCAGCGAATCGGATGTTCACATGGTCTCACTCGCATGCAGGCGCGCAGCTACAGCAGGGAGCTCATCTGGCTGCGCTCTTTCAGCGAGGCGGACGTTAGGGTGCAGCTCAACCTCATCTTCAACCTGCGCGACCTGGGGTGGGCATTCTATGCCAACTGTGTCTGCTTTTGTAATGTTCGTGATGCGCCCTGCATGCCCGCGACACCTAGATCGCTGGCTGCTGCAGTCGCAGGCTGGCCGGCAATCGCCACCGCGGGCAGACTGAGCGCTCTGATGACAATGTCCCTGGATGCCATTGCCGTGACGCCGCATCAAAGCTTATCATAGCCAATGACCCCATACACCCATCCGCAAATCCAGGTACAACCATTGGGTGCTGTTCGCCGGCGCCCAGCCCGGCATCTGCAAGGCGCTCCTCAAAGCGCTCCCCGGGGCAGGTCGGCCATCGCCAACGCAGCTGCACACGTGTTGGACCCCTGTTCCACTTTCCGAGTGCAGCACAGTTGACACTGTACCAACAGCAAGCGTGTGCAATGTACATGACGTGGTGCCACGATTGGAGGCTGCAACAAACAGCCGAAGCCGGCCATTGGATTTTCTCGCTTTAGGCATTTGGGTTTAGGGTTTAGGGTTTCGTCACACACCGGCAAGCCTCAAGGGCCATGTGCAGGCTGTGTGTGGGACAGCGACTGGGCGGCGGACGCAGTGGATCTGCCGGAGGCGATGCGGGTGCTGCCGCTGGACTCCGCGCACGCCGCCAGCTGGTGGCAGGCGCGGCTTCTCCTCAGCTCTGCATCCCGCGCCCACTGTAGCATTCGAGCGCTGTCCACACTGGCGGCAGGCGGGCAATGTCGAAAGACCTGAAGTGTCCTAAGCGATGTTGTGGGCGCGGCGCAGGTGCTGCGAGTGGTGCGGCAGGGTGTGAGCGTCCTGAACCTGGCCGGCAGCGTGTTGCTGCACGACGACATCTACAAGTGCGCAGACACACCCCATAAATATGGCACTCTCCATGGCCAGCGCTGCCTGAACGCATGTCGGATCTGCGTGCCGGTAGAATTCAACCTGCATGCAGCACATATCTATACACCGACGTGTGAGCAGCATCATTGCTTGGCGCAATCGGTTACATGGCAAGTTCGGCTTGAAACACTGCAGAATAGTATTTGTGTTTCTCTTCCTCAGGTATCTGAGAGCGGACCCATGGCGCCATGGCGCGCTGGTGTGCATGGTCGAGGGCGAGGGGTGCAACACGGACACCGTTTATGTCAACGCCGGCGCTGCGACGCCGGGCGGGCCCACAGCGCACCTCCTCTGGCAGCTCGTCGACCGGGTGTGTGTCTCGATTGCACAAGGCGCTCTCTGCTGCCGTGTACGGTTCGAGGTTAGCATGCTAAGAGCGCCGCATCGCGACGAGGCGCGTCATGGGCGTGGCGGTGGGTGCTGACATGCGGCCCACACGGTCATGCCACCGGGGTCATTCTATGATACCTTGTGAGCCGCTTACATCCGTTTTTGGCGGACCTTGAGCCGAGCAGGCCGAGCTTGCCGGCGCAGATGAAGGATTTCAAAACATGCGCGCTCAAGCAGATGTCCACGCAGTCGCTGTGGCGGTCAGAGGATCCCCAGGCATATCGGGAGTATTCCAGTGGTGCCACTCCAGGGCGATGGCAGCAGGAGCTGTTCACAAAGGAGCTGTTCACAGAAGCGTCAGTCAAGGCACACAATCTGGCGTCTTTCCGTCGGAAGTTGACGTGGCTATGGGTGCGCAGCCGCTGCGCTGGTCGGAGGAGCCGGACGCCTACCGGCAGCTTTCCAGCGGTGGCGCCCCTGGCTGGTGGGAGCAGGAGCTGTTCACTGAGGCGCTGCTGTCGGCCAAGGCAGGGCTGCAGGCGGCGCCCGTGCACATGCGGCAGCGCTTTCAGGCCCGCTGGCATCAGGCGCGGCGTCGCTTCCATGTACTGCGCATTCCTTGTGTCTGCACGTGTCATAGGGAAGATCACCTGGCGCGGCTGCAGGCGGCGCCCGAGCACGTGCGGCAGCGCATTTAGGCCCGTAGGCACTGGGTATCTACTCGAACGGTCTTGCAGCTGGTTCCCTGATACGGCAAAAGATATTATTGTCGGTCAAGGTAAGGCTGCGGGCTGCGCCCGTGCACCTGAGGCCACGCCTCCAGGTGCGCTGGCACCCGTTTTTTTCTCTTGACTAGGTTCACCCCAAACCAAACACATATCATGTACTGCGGCAACATTTCTACGTCTGATGCAGCTCATAATGTTGCTGACTCCGGCTTCCGGATTGCCTGGCGACAGGCGGTAGGCGAGCGGACAGCAAGCTGCTGATGGCTCTTACAGACATGTGATGCACATCCTCCTGCCTGATATTCACAATGAAACTCAAAAAAGCTGAAAAACATCAAGGCAAAATGATGTTTTGCCGGCAGGCGCATGATGCCTTGGAATGGCAGTCAGTGCTGCGGCAATCTGCCGCCGCAGACCGCTGGCGGTTCGGGCTCGGCGAGACATGTGCGCTCGCGTCGGATCCTCCTCGATTCACCGGATCAGCATGCAGAATCCGTGCACATTGCACCGACGCTTGCCGGCCAAGGTCCTGCTCAGACGATGTGCGGCCCGCCACGCGACTTCAGCTTTGACGGACTCTATCCCAGCACTCGGGCACGTATGCTGAGGTCAGCATGTCGTACTCAGGACTCACAATGCAGTCTTCGCCTCTGCAGGGGAGCACCTGCGGGCGCAGCTCCGGCTGCCGGACCCCAGCGGCAGGCGGCTGCCCATCTTCACGCGGCCCCGCGGCGCAATGTCGGCGCGCCTGTGGCAGCAGCTGCAGGCTGACGACAGGTGTGAACCACACTGTAATCACAACAGTAAACATGCATGAGATTCAGCAGGCGGCTGCCGATCTTCACGGCGCAATGTCGGCGCGCCTGTGGGAGGAGGTTCAGGCGGATGACAGGTGCGATTCACTGCATACATTGAATTTCCTGGAGCCTTGCGGAATGGACAGGCAAGGCGCTCTGCAAGGCGCTTCTGCCACAGCAGTGCGACGCAGAATGCAGAGGAACGAACTTCAAAGGACATGTGTGGGAGCTCAAGTTGTTGAATGTGCTGTCCCGGATGCGACGAGTGGACGTGCCGGCACAACCTGGCTCGTGTTCTGCCTTAAAAATACCAGTGAGCTTCCAGGTAGCGAGCGAGTGCGCCAGGAAATTTGTCGCAGCTCTGCACCACGGTAATCTCCTCTGATGCGTTCTAATCAGCCAGCGAGCGCGCAAGGCGTGGCGGCACAGGCCACGCGTCTATCGCGGCGCAGCCGGCAGATTCTGAGGGTGTGAGGAGCCGCCTGATGCACAACATGACTTGCAATCTGTCGTTACAAGCCATTCGTCTTGCTGCTGGCAGCGTGCCGCTGTGGCGGGACGGCGCGGGCGACTCGTCGGCTGTGGCGCAGCCGGCGGATTCCGAGGGTGCTGAAGATCCGCCAGAGGAGGGGGCGCCAGCGGAGGAGTTTGCTCTGGTTAGCAATTACCTCAGCGATCCCTACCAGCACTACCTCATCGGGCCCTGGCGGGGTGAGGTTTCAGAGTTTTCGTCGCACGTGATTCGATGCCGCTGTTTGAACGGCAGAGCCTGTTGCTCGCATTGAACTTTCCTCCCCGAACTCAGCATGAGCGGCGCAGCGAGTGATGGACATCGCATCGCCACGCAGCCGGTCACAGGGTCAGCCGCAGTACTGCAGACTGCCACATGTCTGCTCACCAGCCGTAGGGCGCAGGCGCCAATCAGGTTTGCTTCACACTGTCAAATGGAGGCCCGAAGTCCAAGAGGCAAGGACAGTCGTGCTGGTTCGTCATGCAGAGTACGAGTGCGGAAAATGGTGGGGTCGGCGGCCGCCGCGCAATGCCATCACCAACCTGCTGACGCTGCGGGGCGGGCCCGCCATGCGACCCTTCGTTCTCAAAGTGCTGGGCTGGTGGCACTGGAAGGTGGGGTGACTTGCCTCCCCCCGGCTTTGCACCCATCTTCCTGGCTGTTCACATCAGGCTATTCAACTCGTCAACCCAGCACTTGAAGTCAACCAGCTTCAGCTTTTCCCTATGATCGAGCCTCCGCAGAACTTTTGAGGCTGCCACGCTGGAGCCTGCTCCTTAGTCGAGCATGGCTGCGCTGTGCGCGATGCTTATGCGGGCTTGGCAACACCCCCCAATCTCTAGTCAAGGCCTCTTTCGCAAACATACCCATCAAGTGCAGACCAGTCCTGTGCTGCAAGCAATTCTCGTAAACATAGCTCATAACATAGCTCATAATCTCCACCGGTCTGTTAACTTGCGCCCCCACAGGTGCACGATGTGGCGGCCAAGCTGGATGCAGGTGTCCCGTCCCTGTTCGAGTTTTCGCGGCCAGGGCAGGCAGCGCCGCCGATGGTGGCGTATGCGCCGGCGCTGCGCTTTGATGGGCTGTCGCAGCGGGATCTGCGGGAAGCTGTCGTCGGCCTCGCAGCGGTGAGCATGTTGCATCCATGAGCATATGTTGCAAACTGGTGTCAGATGATGACCGCTGTTTGGGTAGTGACGCACTGCTGCCATTGTGGCCGCGGCTCAAGTGCGCTCCCAGGCACACCTGACTTTCCCACGAAGTCCCTGAGCATACCTTGAGACAACAAAAATTTGATCCCGGGGCCACAGGCGGCGCTGCTGGCGGGGCGGCTGCCGGTGTGGCCGCTGCTGCGCTGTGAGTGGAGCTGCTTGGCCAAGCTCTTCGAACAAATTTACCTTGTTTCACTTCTTTTTTGAAACTGCGAAACCAAGCAAACCTGGTCCGTTGCAGATGGCGCTGCTGGCGGGGCGGCTGCCAACATGGCGCTGCTTGGCTGCGCATCCTTGGCGCAGCTCATGCCTGGCGCAACCCTGAACGACCCGCGTATCAAGCAACTCTTACTGCCTTTTAGCAGGCAGCGATGCTGGCAGGGCGGCTGCCGGTGTGACGGCTGCTGGGCTGAGTCGCCCTGGCGCAGTGCATTCACAACAACAAGTCCTGGGCTACCCTCGTATCAAAGCCTTTTTGCTCGGTCACAGACGGCGCTGCTGGCGGGGCGGCTGCCGGTGTGGCCGCTGCTCGGCTGCGACTCACCGGCGCTGCTGGACACGCCGCCGCAGCCTTGCTCCGCCGCGGCGCAGGTGCTCAGTTCTGTTAATCCATCCTTCGACTTTGTTTCCTAACTGCACAAAGTTGTCAAGAGGGCAATAACGGAGGTGTCCTGAATGGGGATCAGATAGTGCGGTGCACTGTACCACACTGTCCTAGAGGGAGTCGAGAAGGGCACGAACCAACAAGGACTGCGAATGCAGATGCAACTGCAACTGCAACTGCAGAAGACATATTGAACTTGAAAGGTGAAACGAATCTTTTGGGCTCGCTGCGGCGCAGGAGTGCGGGCGCTGCTGGCAGGGCGCGCGCATGAGCAGCGACCTGATGACGGTGCCCGTCGTGGACGAGTACCATCCAGCGGAGCGGCTCTCCTGCCATGTGTGGGGCGAGGACCACTGCCCCGCACAGGTGGGGGCGCTTGCTATTCGCGGCTCCGAAGCTCGCTGAAAAGGTCGCATGGCATGCAGCTGATGACCTGCGGACGCTGCGCTGCCGCCAGGTCATTCTTCTCTGGAGCCTGGCAGCGTTCCTGATGCGCATTGGCAGAGCCGCTGAGCATGCGCTGTACCCACTGGTCACACATGTGCTGCTCAGCACATTCATATCTACCTCTTGGTGCATCATGCAGGGCGTGAAGTATCCAGACTTCAAGGCAATGCTGCAGCACTGGGCTGCCGACGCCAGCGCGGGCCCCGCGACGCCGCACAACACGCTGTGGCACCATGAGGCACTGGACACGCCGTCGTCATCAGGGTTTAGCCACGGCTCGTCAGAGGCGCTGCACTGGTCGCGCCACCGCACAGCAGGCACCCAGGAGCAGCTGCAGCATCTGATGGCGGGCCACGAGGGCCGGCAGGTGAACTTCGACTTCTCTTCACTGAAGACTCACTTTTTGTGGAGCCACCGGACGTATAGACACCAGGAGCAACTGCAGCATCTGGTGGCGGACCACGAGGGCCGGCAGGCCAGTCACTTCTCTCAAAATGCGTGGACTCGGAACTCCAAACCTTCCGCGTTGCCGGCCTGCTGCGATGCGGTGTGCGCAGAGGTGGGGCAATACCTACTGCAGTCCAGTCTTCGTCCAGACAGATGTACAACATGCAAACGACTGCATCTCCCACGCAGCAGTTTTGGCGTAGTGCTGCCTTGGTACAACAGAAAATGCACGCCGGCACTTTCCCTGTGGCAGGTGGTGTACCTGGGGGCGGTGCCTTCGTTGATGGACATCCGGTCCGGGCTGCGGGGACAGCTCACGGATCTGTTCGAGAGCTGCCTGGGCGGCCTGTACTTTGGCGGCGACCGGGACGCCTTTGAGGAGCTGCTGCCGCCGCCGCCGCCGATACAATGACGTCAGTCCTGACACTAATGCAGAACGCGCTGGACTGTGGGTGGAGCGCTGCGACCATCATAGCGTGCAGTGAATATAATGCGTGTGGGGCCGCAGGCACCCATGCGGATATGCAGCGGGGTGCATCGGAACTAGACATCGGAATTAGGCATGCTCCATCGAGCAATGTAGTGGATGTAGGCATATTGGATAGAAACTGGCGAGCTGGTTTTGTCGCATTCAAAACAGCTCCCAGATATGTAGGTCCAGGCATGAACGCCAGACTTGAAGTACTGACACGACAGAGCATACAGGAGTCTCACCATTATCGAGGCTCTGTCATGCACAAAAAACACCAATGACCGCAGACTAGATTTCGAGTGCAGGGAGGCACAGCTCGCCACACAGCCGTTCTGCCCTCCCCCAGCCCTCAAAAACTGTGAAAGGTACTCTTGCGCGGCACCCCAAGTCGCGGCGCGGCGGATGATTTGCATGTCACGGCGCTGCATCTGTCGCGTCTGGCGCCCTACTGTCGCCGCCGCCCCGGGCGCCGCACGACTGCTATGCCGTCATGCTGGCCCGGCTTTGGCGCCCCATTTCCGCCCCTCTGGCGTCTGCTGCCACGCCGCCAGCCACTCCTCATACTCTGCCTCCGTGCAGCCGCACGCCTTGTAGAACTCGGGCCAGCCTTCCCGCAGGTACCCGAGCGTCGGTCCCAGCTTCTTGCCTCGCGCCAGCCTGAAGTAGGTGCGCGGCGCAATGCGATCCGGCAGCGAGCAGTCGATGTACGACCGGACTTGCGCCAGATCCGCCATCGGCCGCCCGATGACTTGCTGCAGAAAGTCCAGCTTGCGGATTTTCTCTGGCGTTGCTATGGTCCGGTGCAGCAAATTTGGCTGACTACACATTGCATCGACTGTTTGCCGCTGGCTGAGCCTGCACACCTCCATCATCAGGGCGAAATTATTTTGCAATGTTGGTACGGGACTTGACAGAATCCGCGGCCGCGCTGTCACCATCTTGATAAATTGGTCTGAGGTCCAGCCGCAGTCACGGCACCACTCCAGCAGCGCTGGGTACTGCTGGTCGATGCCGCTCACTGAGCGACCGAGCACGTCTGGCCTTCTGTGGATGATGCGAGCCAGCTGGGCATCGCTCAGACCCAGGGCGCACTGCAGTGCTTTCGACCGCTGGCGCAGGACTTCCACACTCGTACCAAGAAGCTGGGGGGCCAGACGCAACAGGCAGCCAGCCCTGCTTTCTGTGACGCCCACCTCTTCCCGCAGGAAGTTGGCAACGCCCAGCGGCTGCGCCGGCTTGCTGGCCAAGTAGCGAGGCCACTTGCGCAGCATCGTGACCATGCTGGCTTTCGGCATGCCGATCACGCCGTTCAGGATGACTTCCACCAGCTGCTGCACCTCCGCCAAGCGGATGGTGGCCGACGGCTGCGGCTGCGGCGCGGCGCCCTGCGGCTGCTTGGCGGCTGCTTGTTCAAGCTTGCGGGCGGCTTTGTTGAGCCAGCCGGCGGCCTCTGCGCTGCTGACGTCCAGCGCTTGCGCCAGGAATCCGGCGCAGGCAGGCTCCCAGCCAGGATGCGCGGTCTCGCTGCCGCCGTCGCCGACAGCACCGCCGTCGCTGGCCCTGCTGACGGCCTTGCCTGCTGCTCTGCCCTGCTGCTCTGCCTGCCACCGCCCGCCTGCCCGTCGGCCGCCGCCCCAAGCGCTGCTGCCGGAACCTGCGGTTGGAATAAATGCGCTCGAGGCAGGCCAGCGCAGGTTCATGGTCAAATGTAGGAACATAAGACATGCATGCAATAGTCACATGTGGACACATCCGCTGGGCTCCCATGATCGAAGGACCGAGGACCGCAGAGTGCACCTGCCCTGCCGTCAGGATCGCGCGCGGAGCAGCGGTTCTGAAGCTGGCCGATGGAACGGATGCTGCGCGTGAGCAGACTTCGATGCCGACCCGGAGACTGGAGCGCTGATGGCTGCCGCTGGCCGCTGCGATAACCAGGCTGGGATGCGGATCGCCATGCCGTGTTGGATGCCATCGCCAAGCTGTCGGGTCCGAGGGATGAGACTTGCTGGATCGTCAGTGGATCTCAGCACACGCCGCGCTACCGATGAAATGGCTAGCAAGGCTTCTGAAGATGCAGCATCTCTCACGGCGGGACGGCCGTGGTGCGGCGATCGGGTCTGGCGCAGCGCTGTGACCAGCAGCAGCGATACAGGATCAGAGTACCGTGATCGACAGTGGTCATCGAGGGTGGTGCGCCGCGAGCCGCAATGCTGGATCGGATAGCGCCCCTGGTCGCAAACTACAACGGGGTCCAATGGAAACCCTACTGGTGAATTTTCCGCGTTATTCCCGCGAAAACGAGCCCACCCTGGATCACAATCTATGCCTCATTGGTCATCGCTGAAGCCAGCAGCCAAGGCATTGCACAGTGGAACATTGCGCTTGCGGAGCAACGATCAACGTTAAAGTCACCAAACGATTGTAAGGGTGGTGCCGAGCCAGCAAAGGTGCATCGAGGAGGGCCTGCTTTTGACTCCGCAGCCACACAAGCACACAAGTTTGCTGGAAAGTGTCCAAGAGCAGCTCCGTGCCGCTTGGCCGCTGCTGAGGCAGCCGGCAGCGTGCCGGCATGTCGGACAAGCATGGAGACGGCGACGATGGAGACAAGCAGATTGAGCTGTGGAAGGTCAAACGGGTGAGCAGCATTCAGAATGGGTGATTGTGCCCGAAGCATGCTCTACGATTCAGCGAGGTGCAACAAATAGATCGCATGCATATTCCTCATCTCAACGCTCACATCAGGTTATTTTGACGAAGCTTGCATGGGGCTTGGAACCGCGGTCTGGTTGTGACCGCCAGTGAGCAGCTGTGCAGATTCATGCATAGATGCAGCTGCACAGCCCTCGTTGACAACGCATGTGGTCATGTGCAGCTCATCAAGGGCCTGGAGGCGTCTCGTGGAAACGGCACCTCCATGATCAGCCTGATTATGCCACCCAAGGATCAGGTGAGGGCTGTGTGCGAGCCGACTGCGGGACACAGCGCCCATTCTCACATGCCGTTCGTGGTGCTGCTCGACTGCTCGTTGTGTGATGGCGAAAGTGTTCTGCGGAATCCCGCTCCAGAAGCTATCCTTTTCCCATAGGTGTCGCGGGTGCAGAAGATGCTGGCGGATGAGTTTGGCACAGCATCCAACATCAAGAGTCGCGTCAACCGGCAGTCGGTGCTGGGCGCCATCACGTCCTGTCAGCAGCGGCTGAAGCTGTACAACAGGGTGAGCGGCTGAGGCTTCCTTGACATGAGCACATGTGTACCTGTTCCACGTGCAACATTTCGAGATGGGACCACATCATGACGCGTCGCCTCACACACTCTCTGGATGCGTAGTCGCTAATGCCACCCTTCAGCGCACCAAAGCCGCTTTATAAATCCGGACAGTAGCTGGTGCACGCCGAGCAGAGCGCGATGGCGGCCAGGTGCAGAGCAGCAGCCGGCACATCTGGTCAGCCATAGCACGCAAGGAGGCAGCCGTGCCGTAAGTCTTTCGACGCCCGCAGCATGGGAACGGCCAGGTGTATGGCGGACCAGCCGGAGGGTGCTCCAGTCGTGTACCTGCAGCAGGCAAGCAGGGGGACGCGAACGCGCATCTGCTGTCAGCGCATCCGCCGCAAGATGAGTGATCGTCACCTGCAGGTGCCGCCGAAAATGCTGGCGATCCACACGGGCACCATTCTGGCGAAGGAGGGCAAGAAGCAATTTAAAAGCACATCAGATGCATCAGGACCCACAACATGACCTGATGCCATGCAGGTGCCGCCCAATGGGCTGGTCATCTACACGGGCACGATTTTGACAGATGAGGGCAAAGAGCGCAAAGTCAACATCGACTTCGAGCCCTTCAAGCCCATCAACACCAGCCTGTACCTGTGCGACAACAAGTTCCACACCGAGGCGTTGTCCGAGCTGCTGGAGTCCGACTCCAAGTGTGCTTTCGCTTTCGGATCTAGTTGTATCGAACACAGAAAGGATTACATGCGTGTCATGCCTGTGTCGATTGGTGATTGTGCTGAGTATGTTCCTGTTTAATCTCATGTCCACGCGTCGGCGCACACTGCGCATACCTGGCACCCGGCTGTAGCTTTGCGCAACTAGTGAAAGGAAATTCGCCGGACTGAAGATCTTGCAACGCTCAAATCACCTCATCCCTCACGCAAACCCGCAGGTACGGCTTCGTGGTGATGGACGGCAACGGCAGCCTGTTTGGCACGGTCAGCGGCAACACACGCGAGGTGCTGGGCAAGTTCAGCGTGGAACTGCCCAAGAAGCACGGGCGCGGCGGGCAGTCGGCGCTGCGGTTTGCGCGGCTGCGCATGGAGAAGCGGCACAACTATGTGCGGAAGGTGAGGGACACCCTGCTGCAATCGGGCGCGGGGCCACAATACGATGCAGTGGGCAGTTATGCGCTGGACAGCATCTGGCAGCGGACAGTTGGTGCCGCGTGGCGTACGGCACCGCGTCTGACAAGCAGCTTCGGTGTACTTGCGCAGTCCGGGCGCACAGTAGGGATCGGAGCGCCACCGCAGCCACCGTCCTGTGTTGGCTTCCCGCCAAGCCGACTCACTGCGTCGCTGACATTGGAGCGTGCAACCTGCAGGTGGCGGAGCAGACGACGCAGTACTTTATTACCAACGACCGGCCAAACGTGGCGGGCCTGGTGCTGGCAGGCTCGGCTGACTTCAAGACCGAGCTGGCCGGCTCCGACATGTTCGACCAGCGGCTCAAGGCCATCGTGCTGCTCACTGTCGATGTCTCCTACGGTGCGCCTTCTGGTTCTTCACCGTCTCTGTTTTGCGGGTCCGGCCCCATTTCTGAAAGCGTCTGGGGCTCACCTAGTGCATGCACCTAATGCACGTCGGAACCATCATCAGCATGGCGCTCGTGCCTGAGCTGGCTCATGAGCTGGTCAAAACCACGGTCAAAAATCCTAGCTCCAAACAGGCGGTGGTGCTGAGGAAGCGCTGGTGCCGCTGCAGGCGGCGAGAACGGCTTCAACCAGGCCATCGAGCTCTCAGCAACCGCTCTGGCGAACGTGAAGTTCGTGCAGGTGTGACGCCCTGTGACGCCTTGGTCACACGCCAAGCCTGCTTTAGACATCGGCTGCCCTGATGCCATTGTGCGCGGATGCCAAGATTCTGCAACTGCAACCGCAACCGCCAGCGCCAATGCATCCGGGGGCTGTCCCTTCACGATAACAAACGAAGAGAGCACACTTCGAAGAGGGCAATTTGTGACCCGCAGCCGGTGTGCAGCGACACCAATTCGATGCCCAGCACCTTCCCTTGACAATGCCTCCCCCATGTCCTGCCGTCGCGCAGGAGAAGCGGCTGATCAGCAAGTTCTTCGACGAGATCAGCCAGGACACCAACAAGCACACCAGCGGCGTGAAGGACACGCTGGCGTGCCTGGAGATGGGCGCGGTGGAGACGCTCATCGTGTGGGAGAACCTGGACATCCAGCGCCTGGAGCTGCGCAATCCCACCTCAGGTGAGCAAGAGCAAGATCCTGCTTGCTTTTTGGCACTTGTTTGTCCTGGGCTGAAGGGTAGGAAGGTCATAGTGTGGCAGGACCTGGACATCCAGCTTTTGAATCTCCATAATCCCACCTCAGGTTGGCCATGAGTTTTGCCCTCTTCCCTGGCACCGCCTCCTAGTTATCATAGAATTGTATCTATTGTTGTCCTGGATGGAAACTGCTCTGAGGTAGGACAAGCTCGACATCTAGCGCCCAGAGATCCGCGATGCGGCCACAGGTGGGCGGCCTTCTCGCGCTTGTCCCCCCCTGGTTCTCGTGGTTTTCGCTGTTTTAGTGGAGACACTTGTCCCCGCTGCGCCCTGGAGATCTGCAACATCTCCATGTGTCTTTTGGGAAACGACCTTCAAAAACTACTCTTTGACGTTCTCGTGCGGCATCTGGACTTCTGGAGATCCCGGATATGCGGCACCATGGAAGTCTGCAAGCTAGGTGGTCTCAATTTCCTTGCCCTCTGGGCAGTGTGGCGGG
>JAABUW010001153.1_pt1 | contig 46385 bp, 43 predicted proteins | sample 5560081 | NCBI WGS metagenome assembly JAABUW01 (sample SAMN10711882, study PRJNA513363) | rock metagenome | isolation source: Antarctica rocks | place: Antarctica: Victoria Land, Knobhead sud | reverse complement strand
CATTGTCGAATGATGAGAGGGAGGATGAGAGGGAGATTTGGAGTGTGGGGAAAGTGGACTTGGGGGAGGGTGCGTTTGGTGATGAATGATGCGATGATTTGGTTGTTGTATATGACGAGAGCAATAGACTCGAGCGATACTTTTAGATAGTCGAGCATAGCGAGGGGTATGGATGTGTGTTCTACATGCAGCATGTAGTTCGATGGCCGATGATGACGAATAAATCTTCTGTACGAAATGCTGGTAAGACGTTCGACAGTCAGTATGTGCTAGTGACCGAACTGGGCCTTCTGCAGAATCTCGCGACAAAATTCAGGTGGTCATCCATGAAGGGAGACCCTCAGATGCTGGGCCCTTCGTTCGATGGTGGAAGCAGACATGACATTATACCCCCTTTGACTTGCAGCTAGGAATCCAAGCCACGAGATCACCATTCGGACGATGCAGCCAAAATGGGCAGCAAAGACGATTTGGACCTGTAATGTACCATGCTATCGATGCTAACAAGACCGATTCTGAGCTGCGCCTGCTAGCTACCACGCTATATGCTCATACGCACATGGACAAACGCCGATGCTATGCATACACATCGCTTTGGAAGAATCGCTGATGCAGATCTTCAGTGTTTCCTTCCCTATCATAGCCATCATTCCATCGTTCCATCTATATTATTCAAAGTATTTGAAGTCGTTGTGAATCAAAGATCGGCCATCATGTCCTCATCATGATCGAAAGGAGTGTCATGCGTGATCCAGGGACCACCTTCCTGCCCATCTTCAACGATCTTCTCTTTCTTCTTTTTCTTGGCATCGCTGATGTAGTCTTTGCTCAGACTGAGCTTGCGGTCGGTTTCTCGGATGTGGTCAATGAGGATCTTGACCTTGCGGGTTTCCTTGACAAGTGCGTCGTACTGTTGCTCTTCCGAGCGTGCCAGTGGACCACTGGCGGAACCCGAGAAGCGCACGATCCATGACGCGGGGTCCTCGGAAGGTTCAGAGATCGTGGCGTTGAGTTCTCCCGCAGAAATCAGGCAGACAACATACTGTCCCGTTTCTGCGTAGTCGTTAGGGCGAGGCGAAGTCTTTCGGGCAATATCAGCAATGGTCAATGCCGCGAATGTCTTCTCTAAGCGCACGACGGAGAACTTTCGATAGGCTTGAATGACTTGGCGTATTAGGCCGGAATTATAGTCCTTTGAGCTTTTTAGTCGTCGACTATTGAAGGTGTGGAAAGGGGATTAAGGCCACTCACTCCACTCCACAGGTGACGTCCCGCATCTGCTTCCGCAACGAGCTTATTGTTAGTCTCCTCTTCTCTCATGCTTTTTTCAAAAACTTCAGCTAATGCATCGTAAGGTCTTCCAAGTGCACGATATTGCTGGGCAGCTTGCATGTTTGTCGTTTTTGGTATCCCCGGAACCTAGCATAAAGGGTCAGGACCATCAGACGAGCGGTTGGGGTTACGAAAATACGTACGACTCCCCTGTACAAAAGGTTCACGAGTACCCATTTCCTGTAGGCTTCAACTTGGATTTTGCTAGCGTTGTTTGTCACGGGCGTAACAAGGACGGTTTCAAGAAATAAAAGTGCTCTCTTCCACTGCTTTAGACCCATATAGATCATTGCGCCAAAGAGGAAGTACTGTAGGTGGTCATGGTAGTCTAGCTTAGCTGACAGGCCGGAGTCTGGCGTTATGAAGGTAGAGCTACTGCTGTGGTTCGAGCACAAGAACGGAAACATATTGTCCTCGCCTGCTCTGTTTGTGGTGGGAGGGAAGTAGAAAAGGTTATTCCCGAGGACGGGCATGGCGGCGGCGAAAGCTCGTGCTTCTAAGCATAACCGAGCGAAAATAAGGTGTGATGATGTGAAGGTAGAACCTGCGGAATCCAGGCGAAGGATTGCTGACCGAATGGGTGCTATGGCCGCCATGGACTGCAATGTATTGAGTACTAAGACCAGGCAGTATTTTTAGGGAGTCTCACCTGCGACATCCTACGGGCCCTGTTTGCTGTCGTTTCCACAAGGCTTCGAAGCTCATTGCCTGCATATCTGATTTGCACAGGATCAAAGCGTTCCATGAAGTCCACAGTCTTTTGCCACAATGGTGTGCCAGGCTTAAATGCATCTGAGATACTTCCAGCTTTTTGCTTTCCACTCGAGCCATTGATATGAGCAAGGAGCACGTGGAGGTATGGGATTGTGTTTATTGAAGGGTCTATGATCTACGAGCAGAGGTGAGCCAGTCTAGAATAGATGAAGACTTCTGGAACGGAACCATGCGCTCACATCTAGAAGATCGCCACCTCCAGGGACTCCAGAGGTGAGCTTGCTTGCGGGTACGGTATTGAGGTTTTGAACGATAACCCTAATTTGCTTGTCATATTCAGTATCGGTGAGGGGAATTAAAGGTGGTGGATGCTGTGGAAAAGCGAGGAGCTGTGGTAACAAAGACTCCATCGTCATAAAATCCTGTCGGTAATATAGAGAAGAAATACGGACTATAAGTCTTTTGATCCTGGTGGTCTTGCATCGAGCTCATTTTGACGCTCGGCAATCGCGGTTGGTCAGGCAGCCGCAAGGTAAAAGCCGATAATTCCGGCCACTATGAAATCGAGCTTCTCGTTCCACATGTCCTGGGCACGCTGGTACTTGATTGCAGAAACTAGGAGGTCTCGTGATCATCTTGATGACAAACAGTCTTTACAGCTTTAAGCCAAGCGCGTTGACTCTCCTCGGTAGATCAATGCGCTCCCATTGGGGATTTGAAATCGTATACATCTTTCTCCAATCTGTGGGAGCAGGAATTTTGCATCATGTCGTTGACAGACTCTTCGCCCTTAGAAGTGGCCAAAGCAGCCTCAAAAGCTTCTCGAAGTCTAGCAATACTACCCTCAGAAGCTCGCAATGATGCGTTAACTGCAATACATGGCGCTTTGCAAGATGCAAGAGAACTTATACTGGCAGCAAACAGAAGTGATTTGGAACTGGCGACTAGAGCTGCTGAGGATGGTGAGCTGAGTCAGAGCGTGCTGAAGAGATTGGATCTCGGGAGGAAAGGCAAATGGGAGGATATGCTGCAGGGAATACTGGACGTTCGAGATCTCGATGATCCTGGTAAGGAAGCTGTTTTGGAAATACCGGTCTTCAGTAGCTGATAGATCGTACAGTAGGTCCTACAGAAGTTCGACGCTTCGAAGGACGCTGTACGCGATAGTTGGTAGAGTTACGCTCAGGACAAGCCTAGATGAAGGTCTTGATCTAGAGAGAATCACCTGTCCTATTGGAACTCTCCTGATCATATTCGAGGCGCGTCCGGAGGTCATTGCGAATATAGCTTCGTTGGCAATCAAGTCTGGAAACACTGCCATACTCAAGGGTTTGTCTGCTCTACTCCTGATACCTCAATGCTAATGAATGTAGGTGGCAAAGAGACTACCCAATCATTCAAGGCAATCGCCGAAACAATATCGACTGCCCTCTCGGGTACGCAAGTCTCGAACAGCGCCATTCAGCTCCTCAGCAGTCGCGATGTAGTGGCTTCGCTTCTTGACCTGGACAAATACATCGATCTTGTGATTCCTCGCGGCTCTAATGAATTAGTCAGCTATATCAAGAACAACACCCGAATTCCAGTGCTTGGCCACGCGGACGGGCTCTGCAGTATATACATACATCAAGACGCAGATAAAGATATGGCTGTGAAGATCCTGCTCGATGCAAAGCTAGGGTATCCAGCTGCTTGCAATGCCGTCGAGACGCTCCTTGTAGACGAAGCCGCTCTCTCGACGGTCCTTACAGCGGTAGCATCTGCTTGCCTCAAGGAAGGTGTCTCCCTGCGATGCGATGCTCCCTCAAAAGCCGCTCTTACCATTTCTCTCCCCAAGAATGAAGCAGCCATACTGCAGGAAGCTACGGAAGAAGACTACAACACCGAATTTCTCGCCCCTATCCTCGCCATCAAAACCATCCCGACGCCTTCAGATCGGTCGTCCAGCACATCATGCAGCTTAGCCATCGCGCACATCAACGCCCACTCATCGAAACACACCGATGCCATACTCACGCAATCTAAGACAATCGCACATCAATTCCAATCCGGGGTGGACTCTGCCTGCGTCTTCTGGAATACCAGCACCAGAATGGCCGATGGTATGAGATTCGGATTCGGGACTGAAGTAGGTATAAGCACGAATAAGATACATGCAAGGGGTCCCGTGGGGTTGGAAGGGTTGATGATCTATAAGTATCGGATCAATGGGAATGGGCAGGTTGCGGGCGAGTATGGGGAGGGTGGGAAAAAGTTTTTGCACAAGCAGCTGCCGACAAACCGGCATTGATCTCCTGTTTTGGAATAGAGAGATACAAAAGCACAGCTTCAATATTTCGTCCATGGACGTCCTTTGATTGATCGTTTCATTGGATCATGCTTACCACGGTTTCCTCTTCGCTTGCTACGGAGCCATTGGACATAGACCTCGACAGACTTGCTCGATCGGGCCATCAACATTGGTTTGTTCAGAACGAACAGCAAGCCATCCGTCCACACTTCTCCCTTCAGTGCATCACAATGACAGCATCCGTAGAAAGCCACCAATCTACACCTTGAACCCCCTCGACCTCCTCCTCCCACGCGCCCTCTCAAATTTCCTCCCCTTACTCTCCACATACGGCTTCTTCCCACTATGCGGCCCAAACCCAAAATGCTTCACCGCCTCGCGCGAATTTTTAGGCCCCCTCAACAACAGCGTATTGCTACCCGTCGGCGCTCTCAACGCCAGCTGATCAAGAGTCAAGCACTCGCCCCCAGCCTTCTCGATGCGAGCGCGCGCGGTGGCCGTGAAACGGAGAGCGGCGACTGTGAGTTTGGGGACTGTGAGCAGGCGGGCGTCGTCGGTGATGGTGCCCACGACGACAAGGGTGCGCTCGGTCGGCGTCATTTTTTCGGGGGTGCCGCGGCTGGCGAGCATGGTGAGGCGGGAGAGGGAGAGGGGGGGGCGGTTGATGCGGGACATGAAGAGGCGGCGGAGGACTACTTTGTTGAAGTTGGAGTCCGTACGACCTGTGCAGTGGGTTAGAGCAAATTCGGCAGAATAGGGCTAGGAAGTGATGTAGAGAGGGCTGTGGTGGCTTGGGGAATTGGGATGCGTAGGGGTGTGGTGCACTTACGGGCGAGGAAGCGGTACAGCTTGACGAGCAGCTTGAGATAGACATTATCGCTCTTGGGCGCTTTGCGGTGCCCTTGACGGACGTGGTGCTTGTCGAGATCGATACCTACGCAGGAGCGAAATCATCAGCAAGCGTCGTGGATCATTGTAGCTGCACATCTCCGCCAGCTTTATAGAAGCAGCAGCAGCATCTACCACTCAAAACTGCCATAGTGTGGAAAGGAAATATTGGACATAGCTTACCCATGTTTGCGGTGTCGTGTGGGCAATTAGGGTCGTCAATGCTGAAGTGAGGTCGAACTCTTTGGTATAATTAGCGCGAAGATCTTCGTGCGCTCTAAGCGAGTTCAAGGCTGAAGTCTACCAAAGTCAGAAACAGATGTCAGGAGCAAATACTTTCATTGCAGCCCAGGAATAGGGAAGCAGGCGCATGATATGACCATATAACACGTTTTATATATGCCAGTCTATCCTGACATCTACTAGAGATCTATTGTATCATTAAATGCCCATCAAAGTCAATCCAACCGCTCGTTTGGTATCATGCCCCTCCCTTACCCGCAATGCTGATGAAAAAAATGCTCAATTATGCAGATGTCTTGCGTGATAGCATTGCACAAGTCTTCCGTCCACGTGTTGTCCTGTCATGAGAACAGGATATAAGTTCGCCTGAAGCCCGGTAATCCTAGTGCTTGGGTGGAGTCGCCAAAAGACCCTCACTGCTCAGAACGTTGAAAGCGGGGCCTGCTCCGTTGAATGCCGCCAGTGACTATGCTGGATCTTCGTCTCCCAGTGAGACAAAGAAGTCTCTAGCAAGTTCGAAACTCAAAAAGCTGCTAGCCATACTGGGAGCAACCTTTAGCAGATTTGGCACGATTCCCTTGTAAAATCCCTTGAAGCCTTCTTGGGCAGCGGTAATCTTGATGGCATCCCATATCGACTTGTATTTGTAGCCCATCTCCGCCATCTTGTTGATCTGAAATCTTCGCCGCAAAACGTCCCTGCCCGAATCAGTAAATGTCTGCTGAAAACGAAAGAGTGCATGGACAGCGGCTAAACGTACAATGGATAGGTGCACGTTTGAGCAATGGCTCCCGAGACAGCTCCAGCCAGCAGTTTTCGGAAGTTTGACGGGTTTCTGTCTCCTTCTGGTGTCAGGTATGCCCTCGTGTACTCATATGTCATGAAGTTCAGGCCAACCTTTACAGGTCAGCAGATGGGCAAAGCCGGAGCCACTTGGTGCCACTCACATAAGGCGCGACACCCGCAACCGTTGGGATATACCCACCATACAATGCAAGAAGGCCGCCCTCAGTTTTAAAGACGTTGACTCCCGTCCGCCACATACCAGGCAGATGTTTCCTCTGCGCCTCGCTGAGCTTCGAGTAGTCATCAGTTGCGGTCTGGACTGAAAGCCGAGTTCTGACGAGATCGAGCGGATATGTGGTAGTAACAGACGTGATTCCAGCCAGTCCTCCGCAAAGCAGATTTTTCCAAGCTGGCGCTGGGGTGCCTGGTTCTATTCCGGCGAACTATTGGCGATATGTCAGTCGAGTCGTTCGATGGGTGCATCGGATGGATTGAGAGCTCTCTGCTGCTGTTGCTGGCTCACCTTCTTGTAAAAATTGTAGCTCGCGAATTGTACCGCTGAATAGGGTATGATCCGTATACAGTTCGCACCATTTCCTCGCATGAAGCCCCTCCAGCCCTCGTCCCTCCACATTTTCATGAGGCCTTGACCAACCGGCAGCTTGTAGCCTGTCTTTCCCGCACTCTGTATCTGGAACAATATTTTCAAACGCTCGAGAGGCGAGACGACTGTCCTTGAGACCGCGCCAGCAACCCCTCCGGCCAGGAATGCAGCAAAGACCGGTTGGGCCATTGTATACCGCAATTGGATGAGCCGTGACAGTGGAGCTGGTATAGACTCTGTCATGGAAATTTTCTCGCCTTCCACCCTTGCCATTCTCGAAGAATCTTTCTTATCTACGCTCATCCTCGACACGTTCTTCTGCTCCGCCAACTTCTCTTTTTGATTATCGTAGGACTCCTGGAGACCATATGATGCGATCTATTATGATTCGTAGAGGAGGCGACGTGTTCGCGTTTAGGTATGAAGGAAGGACTGTCCAGGTCGGAGTCATGCAGGATAATAATATACAGTGAAGGGAGACACTGAAGCGAGGCAAGCTCTCTATAATCGAAAGCAGATTCCATTAAATGCAAAGGAGATGAAGCGGCACATAGAATCTGATCTTGTCACAAGGGAAAGAGCCTCAGCGCGCAGCCTTATTTTTGGTTCTGGGCCCCTTGAAACCTTCCCTAATTGGGCCAATGTCGAGATTTGGAAGGAGGAATCGCACCACTCTAAGGCTTGGAGCCCGGATACACAGCACAATGAAACAAATTATGTCAATGAGGACATATACAATAATAAAACTCCGTCCATGTACATTTGTCCAGGTTTGAAGGATAATTTTGTCTTTCGGCTTTGACCGGTGCTGACTCATCAGCACTAGAATTAGAATAGCGTCTTCCGGAGTATCGCTGCCTCTGGCTCACTTCCCTCGCATCCTTGCACGACATAGGGAAAAGACGTGCAAACATCGTCCAGTTCATACTTCCGAGCCTCAATCTACGTACAGCAACAGCGTACCGCTCACCATGTCCCGCGGTGGAGGCACAACACTTTATGTGACTGGCTTTGGCCATGGGACTCGTGCCCGTGATCTCGCCTACGAATTCGAGCGGTACGTTGGTCTCCTGTGATCATTCGAGCAAAGCATTCTTGCTTGACTCCTGTGTCTGCTTCTCGATGTGCCGCACTCCACTGGACCTGAGCCTAACGTGAGCCTAGTTACGGGCGTCTGGTCCGCTGCGATATCCCAGCTCCCAGGAGTGCTGCTAGCAGACTGTACGTTTACCAGATCAACACCATAAGATGGCTAAAAGATGCTCATGATATATGCAGATTTGCTTTCGTAGAATATGAGAGCCGCCGCGACGCGGATGATGCCTATCATGAGATGCACAACAAGCGTCTTGGGCGCGACGATATCTTGAAGATTGAGGTAAGAAGAGATCCCTGGAGGAGTCTACATTGGCGGATCTAACGATTATTTAGTGGGCTCGGACTCCTCCGTCAGCGTCCTGGCGTTTCGATTCTGGCCGTGAGGGAGATAGTAGGGGTGGTGGTCGGAGCGAACGCGGAGCACCTAGCCGACGTGATCGCTCCCCTCGGCGTCGTTCTGTCTCACCACCTCGTCGCGGTCGAGGAGATTACTCTCCTCGTAAAGATGACCGTCGGGAGCGCGACTACGATAGACGTGACCGCGATCGTTCGCGAAGCCCAGATGATCGGGACCGTGAGATGAAGGATGTTGATCGCCGCCGTGATGTCGATGATGATCGTGAGAACGGCACCAACGGCGACGACCGTAAAGGTAGCTCCATACAGCATGAATCAGGCAAACCCCTTGCTAAGAAGTTCTCCGGGATCTTAGTGGAAATGGGATCCCCTGTCCCAGCTCACGATGAGCTCGACACCGCCGAGTAGGCCTGTTGCTACACGCACACGGCTAGCGACATCGATTATAGCGGTCTCAGCTTACTCGAAGTTGCCGGATTAGTGAAGAGCATGGAGGAAATTCAAAAGTTCAGATTCTGGGTGAGGATTCACACAGGTCAAGTCTTGGGGCTCCCTTCTACATCTTCTTGCATGCACCCTTGCTGTCTCTGGCTAATTGTCGAGGTACAACGGAAAGCGGTGTTTTGAGGGATAGCTTAATAGTTGACAGCTCGATCGAACCTACGATATCGAAGTCGGTCGACGGCGGAACATGCATTACATTCACATCCTGTACCATCGAGACGGATTTATAGACCAGACCAGCTTTCAACGCGAAAGTTGACTAGATACACCGTGCGGTCGATCCACCTTCCCCCACCACCTCCTCGCCGTCCATAGCCCCCTCGCCCTCGTATCGTATCCGACGATCTCCCCCCTCTAACCTCGCCCTTTCCTTTCGATCGAGCCCTTTTCGTTTCCTCGCCCGCGTCGATCCAGATCTCGTCAATCCCAGAGTGAAGATATCTTGTTGGAGGATCATGGTAGGTCTCAAATCCCAGTTCCCTTTGCTTTTAGCCGTTCAACCATAGTTCAGGGCTTCACGTCCATGAAACCTTCGGACGATATACTAGGCAACATCTAGATTTAGAGTACAACTATCCTTTTTTATGCCGGCCTGCCTCATATTGAACATGACCGCACTCATGGCTCACTCACGAGCGTGGCATCCAGCTTTTCGTGCATCTCGCAGTTCGAATGAGATTGCAGACTACAGAAGTGATTGCTGTCGTTTTGCGCTTCTGAGATACTGACAAAGCTTTTTCCAATTCACAAGACTTCTCTGCCGTTCCTTGTGCATGATGTGCATGTGCGTATTTCAGGCATATCGAGCGATTTGGGCGGCTGTCTGGGGCAAAAGGGAAACGAGAAGACCGTCGACCAATCCAAGCCACATACCAGTCACGGACATCTGGGAGCGCCATGAATAGCATGTAGTTTCCCGCTCACAATAGGATGAGATACGTACGCGCAACCGAAGGGATTGCAGCAAATTAACAAAGAGAGATTCAATTGAGGACTAGACTCTTGTTTCCTGGTCTCCTGGTGCGCCATTCTACTACTTGTGGTCTACAATACACATAGTAGATGAGATGAGTGGATCATCTGGCATCTTGGGTGCTAACTTCCGCTGACGAAAGAAGGGCATTACAGCCTGCAAGGTTAATTGCGGTCATAGTTGGAGTGTTCAAAGTCCAAGCACAGGCACTGCAGCCCATCGCAGAGTGGTTGGTAAGGGTGCTTGGAAAATTGGAAAGGTTCTCTCGAGGAAATGGAAGGGGCATCTGGGTACTTCTATTCTCCGCAACCGATTCATACATTTTGTCTAGCTTGAAGGTAAGGCACGGACGAAGCCAAGCAGACCATCCGAAGGTACTCTGTTGATGCGCCTATTGTGGTGCAATATTACACTGCACGCAGTGGACATAATCTCGAGTGAGATAAGCATTACCGAGCATGGAAGCGACTGTGTCTCAATGATGTGGGATGGTCTATTGCGAAGCGACTGCAATGATCCACGAGGCTCAGAGGCTCGAGAGGCAAAAGGTGCATCGACGCGTCTTTGGTGATTACGACGCTGGCAGTCCAACAGACGCACATATGGACCACGAACAATGTTTCAAACGGATGTGATACCTTTGAAACGAAATCACCTTCGGGAAGACCCAGCGCTCGAAGATCTTAGCTTCCAATGGGAACGAATGGCCTAAGAATGAACATGACAGACGACGACACTACCACGTGTCAATAGTCCACAAGTCCACTTTCACACGTTCATAAGAGCCGTCATCGCCACATTCAAGAATAGCTGACCCATTTCATACGACAATATCTTCCGCGTTGCGCATCGTAGTCATGCTTCCCAATCTTCACACCAGCAGCCATTAGCGATATCCAAACTTCGCAAGCGAATAACGTGTAGTCATTCCTCTATCTAATATCCCACGCACAATGACTGGATAAGGTGATGAGATGACTGACGTGACGATTTGAGCGCGTGGCGGTAGCGTTAGCACTCGCGTGGGGATGGAGCGCTTGCGCGTCGGTTTGAGGGCTTGTTTGGGGTTAGGGCGGATTGTTTAAGCCACGGGTGGGAGGCGATATACGACTGGCGCATAGGCTGCTGTGGTGATGCGAAGCTGGTTATTGTGAGACGTGGATGGGTGCCTGTTTCAAGGTTGTGTTGGTATATAGGGTGGGAGCCGCTGGTATTATGCTTTTTTTTTTGGAAAACATTCTGAGACTTTATATTAACATAGCTTACCTTTTATATCTGTGATTCAACAATCATTTGGAGCATACTGCTTTGTCCTTTTTCTCTTTATCAATAGCAAACGACTTGATCAATCATATCACGATGCCTCACGTGGCAATGGAAGCCATTAGAGAAGTTCAAGGAGAAGGCACAGCGAGCCTCTCCGAAGTCATCGATCTCATCACCCATCCACCATCTCAACATCACTCCCGGAGTCCCTCGCCACAGCGTCAACCAGACGACCATCACCATCACCACCATCATCATCATCACCACCACCACCAACGAAGCTCCTCGCCTCATAGCCAACCAGGCTGGGCCCGCCAGCTTCGCGTCCGGTGGCAGAAGCTCTCTGCTCGCTCCCGCTCTCCGCCATCAGAAGAGTTGACGAATGCGTTGGATCTGCATCCGGGATCCTACTCGCCTCACCTGGATCTGGCAGCACATTGGGAGCAGTATCAATACTCGTGCGATCGGTATTCGGAGGACCGATATTCGGGCGCGACGCTGGTGGATGATAGCCCGGTGTTGGGGCGGAGGGTGGCGTGCTGAATGAGGCCGCAGTGGTTGGCTGTACGATATTACCATCATCATCGGTGCGAGAGGGGGAGAGCTGGTCCCAGCTGGAGGGTGTGGGTGAAGCTTGGTAATTGCTGCCTGCGCCTTCGGTGGGGAAGAGTTGAGGCCTATAATCTTTGAACAGTCCTCCTTTCTTAGTTCGGAAACCGGATCTTCGTGAATTGGCTCCGCGAGCTCGACTACCTATGCCACGGCCTCTGGGGCTCGCCCGTCGCACTGTTGGCGTTGTCGGTACGCTTTCGTCACCCAGATCTTCATCAGCGTTGGCGATTTCATCGGCTCCTGGCACCTGCTGCTGACTTCGCCGTGCGGAGCCTTGGTTGCCTTTTTGCGCATACACAGTCACCTCGTCCTTTTCGCCTTTGGCGGCTTTGATGGCGATCAATCGTTCTAGGAATTTGGCTTGGTTTTGGCGGGCTTTTTTGGAGGTCATGCTGACGGGGATCTGGACTGGCGTTGCTTGGTCCGGAGCAGACGTCGTTTCTTGGCTGCCACGTGGGGCTATCTGTGTTGCTCTACCGAAGAGCTTGATGCTTGTTGCTGCGAGCACGGATACACCTGGTTCTTCTCTGAGGATGGGATGAGGGAAATTGGGGTCTGGAGTTGTGATTAGGACGTCGGTGCCGATTGTGGATGTCCATTCGCAGGAGTAGATCTGGTTTTGATAGGAGATTATGGGGTTGGAGGAGTGTAGATCAAGGATTTGGATGCGGTCTAAGAGGTCTGGAGCTGGCTCGGCTTCTTTGTCGCCGTTTGGATTAGAATTAGACATAGACATAGAATTAATTGGATCGGTGCCATCAGCATTTTCTCCTTCTTGCGGGGTCGTGGCATCTGGTGCATCAGGGGTCCCTTCATCGTGCTGCGTCGTGACGTTCGGCGTATTGTCGTTTGGGGTTGAAGATTGGTTCGCTCTTGATGCGACCGCTTCAGCTGCTGACTTCGGTTCGTTCGGATCTTTCTGCTTCCTGGTGCGATAAGAATTCGTGGCAGAGGAGAGATCGAGTGTTACGTAGAAGCTCTAGGGCGTGTGAGCTATCATGTTCATGTAGGGATTCTCTGCAACTTTTTACTTCTGTATCTGTCTCATGGTACTCGTACTCCCATTCCAGGTCATCCTCCTTCATATCGTAATCACGAGGGGACGAATCGTCTGCCATGTCTAGAGAACACTACGGGTAGTCCGACTGTGAAAGAGAATCTTCAAGTAGAATCTAGCAAGTTGTTCACCACCGTGTGAAACGACGAGACGTTTTGCTTTGCGGTTTCTCATGTTGGACAAGTTGATAGTTGCCACAGCCTTCAAAAGAGAGATTGGCCGGACATTATCTTGATATGTCTGGCTAAGGCACCTACGGTAGCAGTCTTTTAGCCTTCGCAGTTCGAGAGATATCTTTCCTGTTACCCTCGAGATCTTGTGCGAAAGACAAATACAGTAGGAATTTACGTCAAGCCCTCGCCGATAAGCCGAACCGGCTATTGCACCTTATCTTAGCGTCGATGACACCTAAGCGCCGCTAAGAAGCTTGATTTCTCCATACAACATGACGCGCTCTCGCGCCCTGCTCAAATCTATAGAGTTGCTTAATAGCCCTTGCATTTCTTAGCCAAGCATTTGTATACACATCTGAAAGGACTGCTGACCTTGGCCTCCAGACAAGCACTCGTGACAGCATTATCATACTCCAAGAAGGGTGAAGACCCAATTACCGAAGGCCTTTAGTAAGTCGCCGAGATTGTCTGTTGCTTTATTCTAGCTTCCCATTTGCTTGAAGCGCATCATTGCACGTCTCACTACCATCAAGTCTGACTCGCTTTGTGGAAGCTTTGATAGCTACTGTGCACATTTGTCTGACCTCTGAGCTTCACACCCTGAAGATGCAGCTGACCTTGGAGCCGTGCGAATAGTCCTCACTTTACAGTTAGGCGACCAACTGTAGTGACACCTTCTACAACAGCCACTGCTTTTTGCTCATAGCTTTATACATTCTCCCGAGCTTGATGTCCAGACGGGATATGAGGCGTAAGAGAGTGGACGCTAGCACGTGAACCAGTGGACATGGAGCGTCCTCCAAGATGTCTCGAGAAGGGTCTTGGTTTAGGGGGAAAATGGAACATTGATTACCTACGAATACCTGGTGCAGGAATAGACAGCGGAGATAGAAAAGAGGCCACGCGCTCCAAATTGCGCCTTTTTGAAATTCCAAAAGAAAGATCGGTCCCGAGTCGACGCAGCCTTGTGAACCTTGCTGTCTGTCTTTTCGTGGTCACCACGCTCTTTCAGATTGACCCGCGCTTCGGTCTTTACAACTCGTTGCGAGATACTTTGAAAGCTTGGACTAGGTTGCCTATGCGCGACACTCCAGTCAACGATGGAGATAACTACTTGAATGACTGCTCGAACGTCATAACAAAACCCGAAGACTTGTCCAACGACTCGCGCATACTTCACGATATACCCCAGTACGTTCTGGACTATGCTCCTCTGGTCCACCTGTACTCTGAAGAGCAGTTCTGGCCATGTGACATTGCCGAGCATCTCTTTCACATCACGCCCGAACTAAACTACACGCCTATACAAGGCCGAATGCAGGACTCAAATTTGACTAATTTGAATGACTTGAACGAATTCGAGCAAGGCCGCCATGTATATTTGACAAGCAATGACAATGTTGAAGAGAGGCCAGACTGGCTTGGGGGACAAAAGAACATACCAGATGAATTTGGTGAAGACGAAGGAAAGGTCAACACGAGAAGAGTCAGGGATCGGCCTGAGTCAAGAAAAACCAGAGCTCGGAGTCATGGTGGACGAAGTGATGCTCCCGCCGTGCTCGTCACTGTGAACAAAGGGAATGGGATTGTGGATGCCTTTTGGTTCTACTTCTACAGCTACAATCTTGGAAACATTGTCTTCAACATACGTTTTGGCAATCACATTGGCGATTGGGAGCATTCACTTATCCGTTTCCAGCACGGCGTACCCAAGCTTGTTTTCTATAGTGAACACTACTTTGGAGAAGCGTATAACTACTCTGCGGTAGAAAAGATCGGCAAACGGGTAAGCATCGTATCATCCCGTACTCGCATTCATTGATCGTTGACCAAGCAAAGCCCGTAGTCTACTCTGCCACCGGCACACACGCCATGTATGCGACCCCAGGCTCTCACCCGTACGTGCTGCCTCTTGGCATACTCCACGACGAAACAGACCGAGGACCGCTCTGGGATCCTGCGTTGAATTCTCACATGTACACGTACAATCATCTTACTGACGATCTACGCGCCTCGAATGTGACACCTCATGCTCCCACCGAGTGGTTCTACTTCAACGGCCACTGGGGCGATCGCTTCTATCCTCTGAATGACGCCAGACAGTACGGGTTCTTTGGAGAGTACCACTACGTCAGCGGTCCTCTTGGCCCGCGCTTCAAACATCTAGGGAGGCGAAAGGTTTGCCAGGGACGATATTCTGATCCCTGTGTTATCAAAGATCGCTTGGATGCTGATAACGAGATGAAAGAATGGCCGGGTCTGGGTGAAGGTGAAGATTGTCCTGATCCGGAGATGAGCCCTCCAGGCAGGGTTGGATGACAATGATGATTGATGACTTGATGTTGACGCACTCATTTGGCAATTGAATTATTTGGATACCCCTTCCTTAGCATCATCGCATTTGTCCCAAAGACATATGAATTATATTGAGGATTTATGTTCTTTGCATTCAGAGTTGATATACTTAGATCGAGAGAGAGCTCTGTACGAGATCGGATGAGAGGCTAGCATGAGGACAGTAAGAAGGATTGGGTTTTAACTTCTAACCAGGGAATGAAAGACGAGGGCTTGGAGCATACCGGCGCCGTGTTAGGAACGGACGCCAAGATCTAAGGTGACCTGGACTGATTGACATCTGACTTTTACAGACGAAGGTCTTCAACAATGGGGGCGTATGTTGTATGTAGCAGGTGCAATGGTAGGTGCTTTGTGCATATCGGCAAGCTCTCACGTCAGCTATTCGACAGGAAAGTGTCCATACAACATATCGTTCATAGTAGAACGAGGTCCTCGGAGGCTTCCGAGCGGAAAGCCGCCTGTCCCCAGCTCAAATCTTGCTCTTGGCCCCTGCAGCTCCCAGCCCCTTTGGCATTTTCCTATCTGTCCCCAACGCCTCCAGGTCCTTCTTCTTATGATAATGCGGTGCGGCTTCCGCCAACCACTCCGGCTGAATCGGTAGATTCCCCCTCATGTACTCCCTCGAAGTAAGCACCAATTCGTAGAAGATGAGCCACTTCGGGTTTACCTCAAACAGCGTGCTGCTCGGATGCAGGTAGGTCGTCATGCCATTCTTGACAGTGCGGTAGCTGTCGCCTCCACGTTGCAAGCGCGCTGCATTGGGAAAGAAACCCGCTGTGAGAGATTTCTGGACGGGAACGAGATCGTTGGCGCCAACGGTGGTAATAGTCACTTCAACTCTGTCGCATAGCTTGGCTAGCTGATCTCTGACGTCTCGAGCACGTGTCAAGCTTCGCTGCTGGAGGAAGTTCTCTCGGGCCCAGACGTAGCTGAAGTCGCTGTCCACCCATTGGTTCCAGATGTTGAGGAGCGAGAAGTGGTCGCCTCCTTCCTTGATGGTGAAGCGTGCCCGAGCGCTGTCGGCCAGGAGTCTTTTGTCTTTGGGACGGTAGAATAGTGAAGCGGACTCGCCGAGCATGGCGATGATAGAGAGGACCTCCTCGACGCAGCCGTGTTTATCGGCGGCAAGGATGGATCGAGCAAGCATGGGGTCCGTTGGAAATTCGGCCATCTGTCGACCAAGTTTGGTCAACGCGCCTTTATCATTTAGAGCACCTAGAGCGTAGAGATTCTCAAGAGCACGAATAAGGGTTTCAGCAGGTGGAGCATCCATGAAGTCAAACTCCATCAGATCATTGATACCAAGAGACTTGAGCAATAGAACGACACTGTTGAGATTTGTGCGCTGAATTTCCGGCATCGTGGAGTCATCGAGCTCGTTGTGGAAGGCAAATTTGGTATAGAGACGAAAACATTTACCAGGAGCGACTCGGCCTGCGCGTCCACTCCTTTGATTCGCAGAAGCGCGCGAGCATGGCGTGACTACCAACGACTCCATACCTGTCCGTGCGTTGTAGACGTTCTCCTTGACAAAGCCTGGATCTATCACATAGACGATTCCGTCAATCGTCAGACTGGTCTCAGCAATGTTCGTGGCCAAGACCACCTTCCTGGCTTTAGGAGGTGTGGGCTCGAAGATCTTGCTCTGTAGCTCGGACGGCAGATTCGCATAGATTGGACATATGATCATTTCTGGCACTTTAGAGCCTAACTTCCGTGCTGTCTCTTGAAGATTCAGCTCAGCTGCTTCAATCTCCTCCTGTCCTGTCAGGAACACGAGAATGTCCCCTCTTGGCTGTGTAATGTGTATCTGAAAGATCGTGGTAACAGCGGCGGCGAGATAATTGGCCTCAGGCTGAGGAGTATAGTGAATGTCGACCGGGTATCTCCTTCCGGGAATGTTGAAGATTGGAGCATCATCAAAATATTTCGCGAATTTCTGAGCATCCATTGTAGCGGACGAAATGAGAAGTTTCAGCTCCGGTCTGAATCTAGCGATATCCTTGACCAAACCAAACAGAATGTCTGTATGAAGTGTCCTTTCGTGGGCTTCGTCAATCATCAAAGCGGAATACGCTCCCAGATCTGGCTCGGTCAGGAATTCTCTTAGCAGCATACCATCTGTCATGTATTTCAGAATAGTCTTGTCGGATGTGGCATCTTCAAACCGGATCGAGTAGCCCACCTCATTGCCCACCTTGACACCCATTTCCTCCGCCACACGGGCTGCCACGCTCATAGCGGCCACTCGCCTGGGCTGTGTGCAGCCCACTTTCATGCCATCTTTCGTATAGCCCGCTTCATGGAGGTATTGAGGGATTTGAGTAGTTTTCCCGCTGCCTGTCTCTCCAACTATGATGAGAACCTGGTATTGAGATATAGCATCAAGTAGACCATCTCTGAAAGTATAAATCGGTAAACTTTTCCGCGTGTCCTCGAGCGAAGAAGCCTTCGCTTCGGCAGCTTTCAGCTGTTCTTGCAATGCTCTTTGCTCTTTACTCAATGGCTTCCCATCACTTTCCAACCTCGTGTCCATGACGAAATTGATTTTCTGCGCATCATCGAAGACATAGTCGTATTCCCCCTCGTCCACCCTTTCGCTCTGTGAAATCTGGGCTTTTGCCTTCGCTGTCTGCTCCCTTTCCCACTCCTCCTGCTCTGTGACGTACCTTTCTTGGCCATGCTCGTCCTTGTCAATGTAACGCTTGTAAAGTGCCTCCTCCTTCTTCTTCCTATCGATCTTGCCCTTCTCCGTAATGTAATCCTCGGGCATCACATATCCATCGCGGTGGTCGTCAATCCGCAGCCTTTCCTCCGCAATTGACAGCACTTCTCTGTTTTTCGCGAATTCATCCTTCTCTCTCCTTGTCAGATCTGGGTTGCTTCGCAGCTCCGCCGTTTCTTCTGTCACTTGCTTCCGTAGCAAGGCCAACCGTTCGGTCTCTCGCTTTTTGAGGTATTCCTGTCTAGACCTCTCTCTTAGGTCTGGCATGGCCGCTTGTCTCGCTGCTGCATCATCAGCCAGCGCTCGCCGCCGAGCTACTTCTTTTCCCTCTTTCGTTGATGATCTGTCCTCCACAAGCTTCTTTGTTTTCTCTGAGTCCTTTAGATTCAGTCTCCTCGCGAAATCGTCTCGCTCCGCAAGGTCTCTTTCCATTTCCCTTTCCTTTGCTGTCTCCTCGTCGAGCTCCGATTCTCCCTCCGGCGCCCCTGCATCGCCATTATCCAGGCGAACGCGCTTGGGTGGCGACTGAACAAATTCTTCTTCCTCCACGTACTCTTCATCACCCCAGCGGTCTTCGAAATCATTGTCATCTCTCCTCCGCATTTTTCTGGACGAGGGTTTTTTGTGGAAGTCATCCTGATCACCATCCTGTCGAGGAGGGCTTTGAGATGTGGATGACGAGGCCATGACTGTGACGAAGTCCGAGGAAAGCTACGAGTAAACACGCTGCACCACAAGTAAGACGCACGTCTTAAACGGTCGAGAAGGCTTAAATCCGAGGCTGATCAAAAGCAGCTTAGCGTACCTCGTCAGCCATTTGGTGATCAGAATTTCTATATGTTATACCAATATACGAGGCAAGTGGACAGAAGATTTTGGTTCCATTTATGGAGATAACATGTAGATTCATTTGCTATGCTAGACGCCGGAGACTTAAACATCCTGGTTCTATTGGCATCATCAATGGCTCATGTCTCATGACATCGCCATCAAATGCATCATGCACAATATAAGCCTTCTTGTCTTCTTCCTGCGTACAGCATGCCCTACGTGCTTGCCCTTCTACTTCTTCTCCGTCTTCTCCGTCTTCTCCTCCTCCTCGTCACCAGCAAGCGCTGCATTTCGCTTCTCCTTGACACGCTCCATCTTCCTGTCGCGGGCTGCCTTGGTCTTGTCGCGCTTGGCTTGCATCTCCTCTTTCAAGATACGCTCACGTTGCTTCTCGGCCTTGGCCTTGTGAATCTGGTGCGGCAAGAATCAGTGGGGATCTATCTAACGGGCCATGAGAAGCGACAGGGATGACTTACATGCTCAACTAATGCACGCTTGTGCTTGAATGTGTTACCCTTGCTCAGGTGGTAAAGCTCGTGGTAGAGGTGCTTGTCGATCTTGCCCGAGGCACGGTATTTGACTAAGAGGCGGCGGAGAACGCGAAGACGGCGCATCCACATGACTTGTCTGCATTGCACGGATCCCATTAGCTAAAAGTCGACACGTCCGTAGCTCCATTGTAGCTATGACATACTGCGGCATCCTCGCGTCCGAAGTACCCTTCCTCTTTCCAAAGCCTCTATGTCTACCGATTCTCCTCGCAGCGGTCAATTCCCTTGCACGAGCACGCGAGTGCATGGTGACCTGTTTGCGGATGATGAGGCCATCGGAGACTAATTTGCGGATGGTTTGGCGAGAGTTGGCATTCGAGATTTCGCTGGTTTCATTAGGGTCTAGCCAGATCTTGCGCTTCCCGCAGCCAACGACTGAAGCCGCCAGACGTTTTTGGGTGCGTAAATTGACCCTGGAGCAGACAGCACGTTAGCTAGGTGTACAGATGATGACGATGCGGGGCGCGATCTTCTCAGCGCTCGTGTTCCCCTTGCAGGTAGGTAGGTACGACATGAGAGGGCTGGGCCAGCAGCTTGTAACCTAGTGGAGACATGCAGACTTACATCTTTAATGATACGGAGCTGTCGCTGATGAAAGATGTCGTCTATTGGAAGAGGTGATGTCCAACACTCATCGTGGGTCTAGGTATGGTCTAGTGCGGAAGCTAAGCGAGATTCTCCGCCGCCAAGATATTCTTAGTGTCCCTGTTGGTTTGACAGGCCTTCACACAGAAGACGTAAGGTATACAACCATGCATGGACATGGCAGTGAAGTGATGCCAAGGGTGGCTTTTGTGTGAGCTGGGAGGCAGGCTTTCCTCACGTCGATCACAGGGAAGTGACTCTAACCACCTACTCATCCCTCGCCATTCAAACTAAATTATCACATTCGTGTCTCTCCGTCTTGGTCCATCATGTCAGCTCCATCTCCCAGCTCTGTTGTCGCAACAGCTACAGAGACCGCCCGCAACTACTACGATTCGTCCGATGCGGACACATTCTACCACACCATCTGGGGCGGCTCCGACATCCACATCGGCCTCTACACCTCACCCTCGGACTCCATAGCTACAGCCTCTCAACGTACCGTTTCGCACATGGCCTCCCTCCTCGGCCCCATCACTGCTTCGACACGGTTTCTCGATATGGGCGCTGGCTACGGCGGTGCAGCGAGGTATTTGGCAAAGACGTATGGGTGCAAGGTCACGTGTCTGAATCTTTCGGAAATAGAGAATCAACGTAATAGAGAGATGACGAGAGAGTCAGGGTTGGAGGGGCTAGTGGAGGTTGTAGAGGGTAGTTTTGAGCACGTACCGTGTGAAAGCAGTGTGTTTGATGTTGTGTGGAGTCAGGATGCTTTCTTGCATTCTGGGAACAGGGAGGCTGTCGTGAGGGAAGTCTGCCGGGTAATAAGAGACGACGGTCAGGTCATCTTTACGGATCCGATGGCTGTCGGGCCCCCCAATGCCAGCAAGCATTCCAAAGCGTTGGCGCCGATATTGAAGCGACTGAACCTCGAGAGTCTTGGTGACTATGGCGCCTATCAAGAGGTTTTTGCCGAATTGAGCTTCTCGGATGCGAACCTGGAGGATCTTACGGAGCAGATGGTTATGCATTATAGTCGGGTGTTGCAAGAGCTAGAATCTCGCGAAGGAGAACTGAAGGGAAAAGTCTCGGACGAGTATGTAAAGAACATGAAAGTGGGCCTGGGACATTGGATTGAGGGTGGTAAGAGCGGATTGCTTCAATGGGGTGTTTTGCAGTTCCACCAAAAATCACGAGAAAAGTCATAGTAAAATAAGATAGATAAGAGCGCTAGCGATGGTAGGGCTACTGGTCGACGAAAGAGGGATTGGCAGATCAACCTTCATGAAGCTGGGAGCGGACCGCAAAACCTGATGAACGTTGAGCATGCGTCTACCATATGGATGACTCGACCGAAAAAGGTAGTAATGTATTACAACCACCCTTCGGGGGACATCCTTCTGCTGTTCAGGTCTGGTGGCTTTGAGTCTCCATCAGTCGGTCGCTTGGAGCATGAGTCACGAGTGCACCTATCGACATCGCATGACCTCTAGGTACCCATACAATTGAAAAAGAACACACGCCAACGGTGATACAAGTAGCTTTCTTCGCAACGATGAAAGTGGTTCCGAAAGACCGAGCTTCCTCTGGACTTGAGACTCGAGACAAACTCAAAGATTCATTACCACGCTTGATCCATGTGCAATGCCTGGTCCGGAGAGTGCTATTGAAAAGACTCTTATGGAGTCCCTCATGGATCATGGGACTTACTCCTTCCATCTCAGTGAAGAGGCTGACCCTTTCCAGAAAGTCGTATGACGAATAAAGAACAGATAACCTACCGAGACGAGACCTTTCTCGGCTTGAAAGTTTACACGAAGACCTCCAGGGAAGGTGATCGTAGGGATGTGGTGCTGTATCGAGCTACGTGAAGGTATTTGCTAGGCTAAAAAGCTAGACTGCATGGGTATCATATTGGTCTCGTGTACTAGGTTGGATTAGTCTACCAGTACTTCTAGCCTCGACTTCACTAGGATCAAGCAGCAAGCCCCGCAACACGCAAGCCAAGTCGGTCTATCGATCTTGTAGCAATTGCACTTTCGGCATTTTGGCAAAATTCTAGAGGAGATAATTACCGATTAGGCCTTGATCGTACAGACCATATCTGGTGAACGCCTCACCCGACAACAGCCGCACATCATGACCTCCTCTTCCGAACGACCACATTGACATCGTCCCCAGCAACTGGCGGCAGGACGCCCAAGCAAGGCTTTTTCACATCACACCTAGGAAAGCCTTGATGCGTCGGATCCAGCACTTTAGCAGCAACCTCGATGTCATATTGATAGAGCGCCAAGGCAACGAACGTAAGGACTTCCCTCTTCGCCACATGACGTCCCGAGCAGTAGGTAGTGCCGCCTCCGAAAGGGCGGAAACTTGGACTCTTACTCAACTCAGGACGGGTGAAGAAGCGTTCCGCATCAAATTGTGCGGCGTTTTCGCCGAAGACAGACTCGTCAAAGTGTAGTTGGCGGTATGGTAAGAGGACCTTGGCACCAGCGCTCAAGGTCACACTACCGACATCGGTTGGGGCGTCGACGGAGCGGATTGAGACCGAAGCTGTATTGAGGCGGAGGATCTCGTGGTAGATCGCCACTAGTCGTTGACAGTCCTCCAGCCGAGACTCTAATCCTGCCTGTCCTTTCGACACTGCTGGATCGATCTCGTTGCGGATGGTTTTGTAGAGGGAGGAGTCGTGAATGATGTACGCCATCATCCAGAAAGCAAGTTTATAGGCATTGCCGTTTATCCTATTCTCCTCTCTGTCAGCCGGAGAATGCTAGCTAGGAGAACTGTGAACGCGATAAAAGCACTATCGAATTGAGATCGTGAGGTTGGATTTGAGACCTACACCCAGAGTGGCATTGCGAACAGGGCTGCAATATCAGATTTTGAAACCTCTATCTTTCTCATCTCGGTTTCCAACTTTCGGACAATCCAGGTCTCTCCAGGCCTCTGCTCAGTCGGAAGGGCAAAATATTTCTCAAAGGTCCCCACAATCGTATCCTTAGCAGAGTGCACCTCCTTGGCGAGACTTGGGGGCAATTTGTAAGTGAGCTGCCAACTGTTATCATCAAAGTTCATAAAGACATCCACCAGGCGCGGTTCCAACTGTAAGAGTCGCTCGCCAAAAATCGCAGTGGTCACAGAGCGGACAAGTGTTTCCCGGCACCATGGCAGGAGCGATAGAGTCTTCGTATCCTGGCCAGTGAATAAGGTACATTGCTTGGGGAGGCCCTCCCAGTCTAGTGCCTGGAAGATTCGGTTCTCGATATTTGTCCACAATTCGTCTAGAAGGTCGCCGGGAAGGAGCTGCTCCCGGTAGTAGTCCTCTCCAGCATGGGCCAGGATCTTATGGAGGCGGTTGCCATTCTCTTTAGCCGAGGTCTTACCATCCCCGTATCTCGGGCTCTCATACATCTTGCGTACCCCGTCATGACTAGCGCCTAACGAAAGCATAGTATCCCGGACAAATTCGTCGAATCCAAGAGTTGTGGTGTTCCTGTAGATCATCGAGACATCTTGTGGAGACGTAATGGCATACAGTCGTTGTCCCATCACAGTGACTGCAAATGGCTTGCGGTCATCCTGAAAGTATTTCCTGCACAGAAGTCAGCCATCACAGACACTCAAACAGGTGCCCTCGGTCGACCGTGCGGGCGTGTTGTGTGCTAGATCACCTTGACTCCTCGAACGTTCCTTCGCTATCCTTGAAGAAGCTGATTCCATGGCCTGCAAGACATAAGCTCTAGAATCCATTGGGGTGGTCGTGGCACTTGCCGATCACTGCGAGGGAGACTGATTAGTAGACTTCAACATGAGATCATTCCTCCTTAAAGAAGCGTACCAGGTATCCAATATGGCTTCTCTTTGGGCTCGCGCGGATAGAGCGCAGGCGCGAAGACGAACCTCCATGCATACCACGATAGCCATGCGACTGATAGCAAGACTAAGGTGGAAAGCCCGGAGGAGAAAGGGTAAAGGCTCTCGCTCCGTAGAACTTGTGAGAACATTCCGACGGCGACAAGCTCTTCGCTGATGAGTCAACAAAAGTGCCTGGCAACATGAAGTAGTGGAAGTGAGCAGAGCTCCTTCGCTTGACGGACTGTTGTGTGGGGCATTCAAGTCGCTTTCACCAACGCGTACATTTCGCAAGTTTGATAGTTCGCTTTCACTTTGCCCTATTGGGGGGACGTGTTAAGGCAGAAGCGAAAGCGGGTGGCCCTGCTGCATGTCAGCAGCCTATTCGGGAATCCTGCAGGATTGCAGTAAGGTATGTAAAGGCTGAGGGCAATCAGCGGGATATTGCATTGGGAATGAGGACAATCTTGTCTACGATGAAGCGGTGAGAGATCGCCATGCAGGTTGGCTACCACTCCATCACCAGAGTACTTGGTGCTACGTCTTTTTGATTTTGGTGTTGCCAAACCCGAACCGTCTGCAGGGCTGTAGCGGGGGCACAGCACACTTGGCGGGTGCTTAATTAGTCTTAGTGTCCGAATTATTCTGCTCACCGCGTTGGGCGAATTTAGTTCGACGGGGCGCTGCCGCCCGCGGACGAAGCCCCATTCGTGTTAGCTCGTATCGGCAATGATGTACCCTGGTTACTGTACCTTATGTACTACATCGCAGCCGCTCCAGTTTGATCTCCTAAGCGCATGTAAGACTGCATACAACATCTGCATGTCAGCTGTAAGTACGCCGGTGCCTCATCACGCCATGAAATTTGGAGGGACAAAGGTTCTATGGATCAGTCGGCATCAATGAATGGGTGCAAAACATCATGATTGGCCTCCATCATGCTGGCACCACAAATCCTCCGCGAAGCCTCTTTTGTTTTTGAAATGATTCCTATTCCTGCGTGCCACGCCATGCACACATGCCTCTTGAGTTACTTACTGGCTGCCACATACTTTGCAGCCTTCTTCGACCAATGAAGCAACGCCGTCCCTACAATGGCCCCACGTGACGGCACTGGTTCAGAAGTGGTCAGCACTCTAAATATTAATCACCCATCGAAGATGTTCTCGATGGTTTCCTCTCGAGCTTTCCGAAGTACACTAGAAGAAGGACAGTCTACAGCAAAATAGCCATTCAACTAGGATTCAAAAAAATGGCTTCGATAAATTATGAGACCGTCCCAATAGCGACACCTCCACCAGGGGTGATCCCCAATTTCGACAACCCTGAGACTCGAGCACCAGCTGTCATTGCTATCATTGTCGTATGCCTCGCGCTGATGTGGCCAATATTCATCTTGCGACTATACACGAAGATTTGGATCAATCACTCTTTCGGATGGGATGATGGTGAGTCCCTTTAAAGGACCAGATGAGATCACCCAGCTCAGACTCGTGTAGTAGCCTCTATCCTCGCTACAGTAGGATCGGATTTGTGGCCAAGAGAGGTACGAAACTGACATCCATAGGCTTTCACGACGACTTTTGCGGGTGCTATCATCTGGAGTAAGCATTCAACTTGCAGATGAACGGGTTTTGAGGACTAACACCATCAAGTTATGGGTACCCTTGGGCCCCATGGCTGGGACATTCGTGCCAGCTCGATCATATTCGTACCACGGTTCTCTGAGGTAGCTGGCAGTGACAGTCCTTCCCAGACATCGATCTGACAACTCCTGGCTGTGTAGATCGTGGTCGTGATTGGAGAGCTCTTTTACGGCCCATCCATCTTCTTCGCGAAGCTTTCGATATTCTTGCTTTACCTTAGAACCTTCTACCCCAGTCGTTGGACAAGATACTTGACGTACTTTGGGATCACCGTCAACCTGATTGTCTACAGTGGTACCACTATCGCATTTGGCGCATTGTGCGTGCGTCGACCTGGAGAAACATGGATACAAGACCAAATGACACGTCGTTGTTCCTATAATACGAGAGCTGTAGGCTACACACAAGGCATCTTCGGGGTTATCTCTGATCTTTTTATTTTTATTCTACCATTGCCTGTGATCTGGGGTCTGCAAATGCCCACGAAAAGGAAGGTTGGTGTCATCGCAATCTTTGCGACTGGACTCCTGTAAGCTAGAATATGACACCCTTACCTTTGCGTATCTGCTATCGCTATATCTTGCTAACCTGGAGGTAGCGCCATCGTCGCCAGCATCTTAGGCTTATATTACCGTATTGAGGACGCAATAGGCACAGATCCCTTCTGGGATTTGCCGCCGGCACAGTTGCTTGCGTTTGTTGCATGAACCTCTCTTATCTGAATCATAAAGCTAATGATGCTACAGAGTGGTGGAAACGAGCGTTGGGGTCATTTGTGGCTGCATGCCTTACCTGGCCGCCTTCTTCCGCCGTCATCGACTCAAGTCATCGCTCGCGGTTTCTGTTAGACATTTGCTTGCACGACTTACGTCCAGGACCTCGGAATCTCGGAGCACGGATATCCACTTGAACGACGTTGACCGGAAAGATTCGGGTTCATCACAGGCTAAGATGTATGTGGAAACAAAGGTTTTGGGCTCTGTCCAGGGGTGAGTCTTCTCAGCTATCGTAAATGAGGTCCAATGCTGATGACTGTCTAGCAATGGAGCGTTTTTGAATACTACAAATTTTGACACCCACAGCAACAGCCGGATGTCAGGTACCATTGAGACACCGACCAATCGAGAAGCCTGGGAGAGGGTTTAAACTCGCTGATAGGGTGTTTGTTTGCTGGTTGAGTTACTATTCTCTCAAACCTCTAGGCATGGAATCCGTAAACAACATGATACATCTCAAAAGTAGCCATCGGGGCCTCTGTTCCTATCACCGTCTTCCACGCAAGTACGCCGGCTAAGAGAATATGTGCAAGCTTCAACATCCACGATACAATCCGTCAAGTCCTCTTCAAGCCGTATGAGAAATTGCTCTAAGCACCGCATCACATCGGCTTAGTATTCCAAAAATTACATTCTACAATCCCCTACTGCGACTCCAGACCAAATCCGTCCATACCTCCACACAAGTGCCAACCCGAATCGACGATTCCGACTAATGGTACCAAGTATCTTACGAACATGTCAGTAGCCTTTCTCGGATTGCTATCTATGACCAAGTCGCTACGCACAAGGTATCGATTGCTTAGTCACGTTCGCAGCGCAAATCACAGCTCGCATCCAAGTGCGTAGAAACGGTAGCGTACAAGCGAATACTGCGGTGAGGAGGATGTATGGCAGTGTATTTTGGATGGAGAGGTTTATGACTGGAGTGGTGTAGTCCATGATGTGGGGGCGATTGTTGAGATAGATTGTTAGAGTATCTATTTCCATATGTCTTGGATCATGAGATGTTGAGTTGGAACGATGGTTTGCTTGTTCAGGAAAGGGTGAGTAGAGAGCTATGGTTGCGTTGTGAGGCTGCAAGAGTGGGATCCTCTCATGCACTTAGCCTCACTCGCTTCCAGTATTCATTCAGCTTCGTTGGATATTTCGCATAAAGGTACATGAGCATTTCATGCCAAGGGCTCAGTCACCTGCAGCTCCGACACACATTTATGACGTAGATCTACGCTCTATAGGTACTATTACAGAAGCATGCTCAATAGCGGCGCGGAGACTCAAAGCGAGGCTGAGTAAGACAATCACCTGCAGGATCGTCCGAAGCCAACCAGATTATTTATGCATGTCAGCAACCGCTGTCAGCACAGCGCGTTACCAGTTTGGCTTTGTGCGGCGCCTTTTCCCCATCTATTGTCTGTAAGAGGATGAGATCGACGCTGCAGGTCGCGGGCGCCAATCAATTTTGGGCTGACTTTGCATGCATGCGTTCGAATCGCATCATTTATGAGATCTCTTCGCGAAAGGTTTGTTGGATGCTGAATCTATATCGTCGTCTCGGTTGTGGCAGTGCTTGTTTGTCAGAGTTTCGGAGCGGTCTCAAGCTACGGAGTGGTTGGAGCTATTCATGCATGACCGTGGGGCGGATTGCTTGTTGTGGTTCCAGTTGATCTGTCTGGGACTGTGCTAAAGAGGGTATCTTGAGTCGGATGATCAGCCTTACTGGTACTGGATCGCGGTACTCTGCCTGAAGATTCAGTTGGGAGTAATCAGTGAGCTATCTTTTTATAGGACGCTAACGTTTTTGTTTAGCGTCGGGGAGGGCACTTTCGAGCGACTATTTTGCGTGTAATGAAGAAGTCGGTGACATTTGTATGGCACAGGTGTACTCCATCTCCCATGGGCACAGTTACATGAATAAAGTGAGCGCACATACGGCGTGGATGGTTCTTGCCATCCTTCAGTTCCAGAGAGATGAAGTTCATTGACCGCTCCATGTTCCAAGCTTCTGCTGCGCAGAGAGCGTAAGCAGCTCTCAAACTCAGTGGCTGCTAATTTGAGGCATATCAAGAAGGGTAGTCAGCACACCTGCATGGCGATATCTACTCGTCCAATTGTAGGGCAGTACTTGTCCCAGATGCATCGTTCGCCAATCGAGTAACATCTGTGTCGTGGACCATCGGCGGAAAGCCAATGAAGCAGCCACATCGCCCGTTATCAGCCCGGCCATTTCAAGGGAGAAGCACATCAGACGCCTACGCATCATACGAGCGATAGACTGTTCTTAGATCAGGCAGACGGCTCCTAACTCCTTTCGATGCCGCTGTCATGCAAGCTCCACGCTTGTTGCACCTCAGCCTCATCAGTATGAAATCCGTCAACATGGCAGACCGCTATCTCGTACAGAAACATGTACATTGTGTCAATCTTGTCCAGTTGCTGAGGCTCCAGAAAAGCTTTGCCGCACCGAGCAGTCCTCGGTTTATCATGAATCCATCTGTGGTCCAAGTGGCATCGGTGACTAGATCCTGGAATTCCGTCGACTTTACCCTGAGAGAGGATGGCACATTGGTCGTTATAAGATCTGGCCACTGTATATGAGCGCTATTACGAGCTTTTCTTTGCTGTAATCATCTCGTCCTGAACCTTGAGAAAAGCACAATCGCCATTTGCTGCCATCATGATTTCCTCTGTTCTAAGCTCCATTTCAGCAACGACTTTACAACACGCAATACTCCAAACACTCACGGCAGTCATCTTACAGAAGTGGGCATGGCTCCTACTATTTTTTCTGCTTGGTCAATTTCACCGCACGTTGAAGACGTATATTGTACAACGTCCGGTAAGCGCTTCGGTATCTGATTGAGTGACGGTGCTAATGAGGCACCTTATAGAAAGACATTCTCATCACTGGGCTGCCCACGCTCTTTGGACAATGGATTACCAGTCTTCGCTATCATGTAGTCGCTCTTGACACCGTCCGTGATGGATACATCAAGGTATGCTGACATGTATAAGGCGAATGGACAAATCCTAATTCATTCGCAGGCCCGCGGAAGATTGTATGCAGTTCCAGCCATAGACAAATACCAAGTCTTTGCGTCCACACGCGAGCAGATCAATGAAGTGGCCAATGCACCAATCGAGAATTTGTCATTTAATGCTGCTGTCGACGAGGTAAGCTTCGATTTTTGCATTCCCGCTTAGACTTGCTGATGAAACCTTCCCCGAGTTAGCAATTCCTGCCTAACATCATCTTCAACGGTTTCAGATTTGACCCAAAAGACCCTCGATACAGTATACCTGTCCATGCAATGAAGGTTCAATTGAGAGACAACTTGCAAGGTTTGATACCGATTCTGAGGGAGAAGCTCAAGCTGGCCTTTAGAATGGAATTTCCTCAGGACAAGCTTGACAAAGGTGATAGTGGCTTCTACAAGCACATGTCCACCGTTCTGCTTACTAAAGATTTTTGTAGGATGGATAAAGTTTTCGCCGCACCTAGTCTCCCAGCGCATGGTCGAAAAGATGAATAATGTAGTCCTCGTTGGCGAAGAGTTGGGTATGGCAGGCCCATGTCACATGTTACAGCCGGAGCTCACTATGTGCAGCAAACGACCCTGTCTACCTCAAAGCGGCTATGCGATATACCCGTGACATAGTAATGACAGGGGAGATACTGCGTTTCACACCCAGTAGTTTACAACAGTGAGCCAACCATCATCGAATTACTATTGATCATACTCACTCTGATAGACCGATCGGATGGCTTGCTATGAGGTGGTCGGGTGCCAAGAATTTAGTGGCCCAGAGAGTGACCTCGGTAATGTGGGATCGTATCAATCATGGTGTAGCTCCTGGGCAGGAACATGTCAGTACTCAGAACATCCCCGACAGTGGATCTTGTGGCAGCTCTGACATTAACTTTGTTAGTGCGACCTCATACAATGGATGTTGGATGCTACTAGAAAGAAGACGCCTCAAGCAATCACCAAATTGGTTCAGCATGTGATGGGGCTTATGTTCGGTGGTGCTCACCAGTTGCCCATGGTATCATGATCTTAGCCACTGATGGAAAATGTGAAGCTGACCTTTACCAGCTCGTCAGCTTCGCTCTATACAATTTCTGCAAGCATCCCGAGTGCCTGATACCCCTAAGGCAGGAAATCACAGCCATGGAAGCCAACACCGACGACCCAGATAACTATGACAACATGCCCCTCATGGACAGTTTCCTCAAGGAGACCGCACGCTTGAACCCCACCGTGATCTGTGAGTCCAACTTGTAGGCGTAGACGTGGATTGTGTAACTGACATTGCTACTTCAGTGACCATGCCGCGCAAGGTGCTGAATTCACCCTTCAAATTCGCAGACGGCACCGTCGTCCCCACAAACAACTGGATCTGTGTCCCACAGCAGGCCATAATGCAAGACGAAGCAAATTACCAGGACCCATCCACATTCCATGGATTCCGCTTTGCGAAACCTGATGCCCTAGGAGATCCGGCTTCCAAATTCTCAACGCCTAGCTTTGATTTCCCATTCTGGGGTTCAATCAAAAGACCATGGTAAGAATCTCTTTCTAGACTTTGGTATCACAAATCAGCTGATCTCTACTGTCTTTTAGCCCAGGAAGATTCTACGTTGCCGTTGTAGCAAAGATGATCTTGTCGCATTTCATCGCAAACTATGATTTCAGCTTAGTGAATCAAAACGATCCGCAGGCGCTGGCTTGGAGCTATGCACTTGTGCCGCATCCGTTCACAAAGCTGCTTATGCGGAGGAGGGTTGGGTCTTAGGTGGAGAGTGTGGGTTGGGAGTTTCTGGCGAGAGGGGGCCTTGCCGCACTCTGTTAACGCATAGGATCACTGGCTTTTTTTAGAGATATCGTGATCAAGTGGTATTGAAAGCTTGAGTACCAGCCCTCGTATAAGATTTTCTCTTCCGCATAGATAGAGCAATGCTTGCGCCATCAATGGTGCCCATCATATTGGGATTGTGCAGCAAGATAGGGATTTCCTTCGTGCAATCGATGCAGAAGAACACTTGATTCGATTGCATGACCTCCTACCACCATAGTCATGCGATTTGAGCTATCCATGAAGATCAAATACTCCACCTCATGGTGAAGCAAATTTCCTAGCTTCATCGATCTTGGCGCGCTAGCGTACCAGCTGATACATAGGTACTAGCGGTTATCTATCGAGACCACTACATTGACTGACGTTGTTAAACTTCAAAGACAGACACGGCTCCCTCTCTTCTTCTCCTTCCAAATATTGAGCATATTGACTACGATACTTATGCCATCGTACTCAACGTACTAAGTCGCGGGGGATACTGTCAAGTCATATGTTGTACTGCATGATGCATTGTTTAAGGCCTTGAGAAGTAGAGGCTGATGGCACTTAATATGGCTGGATGTTCAGATACGGTAACCTTGTTGGGGATATCGATGATGGGAGTGGTGTTGGTGTAGGTGTAGGGTATGGGCTTGAGTGGGTTTTTGGTATTGAAGGTACGTAGTAGATTGATCAGGCATTGACTGTCAACGCCTCGCAGCCCGTGAATCCCGATGAGGATTTCGGGTCCTCGGGTTGACTTCCGCTTTTCCCGTCTGAAATCTTTCTTCCCGTGCAGCTTGGTCATGCGGCGATTGCACAGGCTGTCAGTAAAGCCATTGGCCAAGAGCCTATAAGTGTGCCGGAGCCGAATACTTACCCACGCGTCCAAGTCTCCAATGTACATAAGGCTGTGAATGCCCCGATACCGATCCACTGAAGTGTGAATGCCGTCGTATATGTGATGAAGAGGAGACTCTTGAATCTCGATGCTAACGACGAGGAGCAGATATCTGGAACACATAGCCGTCTTCTGTAAGGGATGTTTGATACTTGAGCAACATGCGCTTTGCAATCTCTAAGGTTCGCAGGTTTCAATGAAGCATCATGACCACCATTCGGAATTATTTTGTGTTCAGTCATATGTAATCAGGAAACCTTAGTGTTACGGTATGTGGCAGACATATCTGGATGTACGTCGGCCGAAGACTAGGGAATCGCAAGGAAACTGTCGCAACCACCACCTGCTGGCAGATCCAAAATGCTATCATTGGTGACACGCAATCCCAACCAACAGCATCTGGATGAAGAGCCCTTGTTTTGGACGGTGCATCATATAATAGGAGATTGTATGATGTTATGCAACATCACTCTAGTATATCAGACGCATCCCTTGAGATGGATTTTGGATTCTACATTTTGTCCTCCAATCTACTCACTCCAACTTGATCAGAGCCTAGAATATATCGCCCTTTTCATCCTTCACCGCATCATGTCCTTCATAATTTGGACCGACATTTCATGTTCATCTCTTCCACACCATATTGGGTACGGCTGGTCGCATAAGACCATACTCACAATGGCAAGAGCAGGTCATGGATGCTGAGGCATCTGGGGACGATTGCGCGGATCGTAGCTCGGCTGAGGAGGACGGAGGTTTGTGTCAGATTCTAAGCTCAGCGTAGTTCCAAATGGGTTGGCGTCGAGGTCGATACCAATCTCGCTACTTGCGGCCACTAGAGCGGAGTAGAACGATCAGCCTGGAACGACAGGATATGCACAGTCTTACGACACGGACGGTACTTACGATTGGCTGTCCCATCGATATCGGGTGACAGCGACCATCGCAAGAGTTGGACGAGACTTCGCAAAAGGAATGACAGGCCGAAGACAACGAGTACCCGTGTGGTGACCAAGACGTACGAGTTGTTGTTCCAATCTGGCTGCTGAGGTGAGGGTATGACTGGCATAATGACTTCGAGGACGGGCCTGAAGCCACGAAGTCTGGCGAAAGTCGCTTTAGAGGAATTCACTTGCTGTCGTTTACAGACGGAGATGCAGGAGAAGACGAGTTTGAGTAAGTTAGGCAGGATGTGGGAACGCCGGTCAAAGATTTCTACGCAGGGTCATATATACAATCGAAGTGCGAGGATGACAGCCCCAGGCAGCATAGGAATAGCGGCATCTATTACGCCGCGCTCGAAATGCAGTATCCATTGGCACTTCCGGCCTTGCGTTGTCTTCCTGATAGGCAATGGAAATTTCAGCGGCATACCTATCACACTGCGCCAACTCTAAGCATGAGGGTCAACCCAATGAGGCTTCCTTCAGGCCAGAGCTGGACCCCAGCAAGGTGATCATGCATCGTAACAGACCACTGGTGAGGTGTGGATTGATAGCAGAAGAGTCGCCGCGGTGTGGCTCTGCACCCTTGTCGTCTGCTTTATTGTGATACTAGCAAGGCCGCTGGGCTGCTAGCGCTTAGGTCTAGGTTTATATCTGGCATTCTGCCGCATGGGGCCAGAGGGAGGCGCCACACATTGCACTAAAAGTCGCGGGATCTGCAGAACCCTTGTCATAATAGTAGGGAGGCGCCACACATTGAACTAAAAGTCGCGGGATCTGCAGAACCCTTGTCATGGGGAAATGCCATATGGCACTAAAAGTCGCGGGATTTGCGGAACCCTTGTCATAGGGACGCGTGGGACACCAATGAAAGTCGGCGTGGACATCTGCAACCGACTCTGCATATTCCATACTGCACTAAAAGTCGCGAGATGTGCAGGCCTCCTGGCCATATCCCATACCCTGGTGAGAAGTCGCACCTAGCAACGGCTATTTTGTTGGGGTTTAACATTAGGTATGCGTTAGCCCCATGTCGTATCGAGCCATGACCTCGGATAGTTGAGACCCGCATAACATACACCAGAGTTCCCTACTAATACGGGTCACGGAGCTGTGCGGTCTGAACAAAGAGCTGCGCAAATTAGCTTCTGTAGCCTTAGAATGATCTCTAGTCTAGCCTTTATAGGTTGATGCGTTGCTGGGTGTGACTTCCTACCAGGGATGGGGTTGATCTGTGTGGGAGGCAATAAGACTTCTCATCCGGTCGAACTTCACCTTCCATCCAGCAGCCTTGTCATCTCATGCGGCCCACTGCTCGGAGTTTTCCGCGAAGCTGAATGGACAGATCATGTCTACAGTACTGATACACGAACTGTCAAACGCTTCAGCGCGATCGAAACGTGAAGCTCTACTGTTATACGCCGATTGCATCCAAACTTGTCGGAAGAGGACCGCAAGGCTCGACGTAAGCTTATGCGTCAAACGAGGTTCGAGAGCACGTGGCGGCCTGTCACCCAACAATCCACAATATTGTAAGCTCTTTCAGGAGCAAATCATGGGAGTTCATGTAGCCTGCCAGAAGAAGCTCCCTAACCCCCTTCATCGACCTCAAGGCGGTGTTCACCTGGCAAATCTTGGCCACAGTCGTCCTAGTCGGTCTCAAAGCCCACTGCAAGTAAAAGATTCTGCTTTGGTCTCATTGAGCCAATATTATGACAGCATTCGCACGATTCTAGGAAGGCAGCACTTTCGTTATCTCGCAGACCAAAATCAGACGCTAATTAACAAAGATGACTTCCTGCTCCCCAGCCAGGACGATTTACGACTTTACTTTAACACTGCAGGGAAGCCACAGAGACCGTTGAAGTCTTGCTGCCAACTTGACCACCAGATTGGAACGCGGGCTACGTACGAGGTTGACCGAGTCCAACAGATACGCAGCTACCGCTTGACTTCCTATCCACCACGCAATCAGTCGATAGAGATGATGAAGCATTCGCACCCACAAGCAATGTAGATTCTCATCATTGGTTCCAATGTTGCCACAACGCATTGTGCGAGTACGCTCACAAGATCTTCAATAGCAACTCTAAGAGAAAGCAACACTTGATGAACCACTGTGGCACGCTAATGACGTGCGGCTTCTGTTTCATTGGCGGAGTGTCTCCCCACAACCTCAAGGAATTCATGGCTCACCTACGAACGGGACACGCTACCTCGGAAGGTACTTGCTCCACATGTTTTCGGCTTTTTGGGACCTCACAAGGCTTTGCCGAACACTTGGAGGCTTGTCTTGTCCGGCACGTGGAACAAAGGTCTCGGCAGCGATGGGCTGATCTCGTGCTGAAAAGTTATATAAGATCAGTCACGAAATGAAGGACGAGTCTTTCCCATCTATGGGCTCCAGTACCATGATCGAGCAGGGTCATCATCAGATTTGGCCTACGAGCGAAGTAGGCTCTCATCATGAACAAGGCAAAGCCCCTCGGATCTGGTCAATCTTCCTGAGGCACAGTGGACAGTCCATCAAGTGCACTAAGATTAATAATTCTTGACCACAAAGATAACTTTACTCCGTCAACCCTCAGCACCTCAAACATCATGCCCTGCAGGTAAAATATCCAACTGCGCCCGCCGCACCCGTGAGACAGACAAAGAGCCGCCACCGGTCGCTATCTCCACCGGCCCCATCTCGGACGTCCCCGTTCCATTGCCGTCTTTATGCCCACATGGCATAGCGCAAATCCCGTTGCAGCCTTTCCGATAGGTGTAATTGACCGTCAACCACCCAATTTTATGGGGATCATTATCCCCACTTAACGGCACACTGCCACACATATCGTGGCAGTGGTAGGCTAGATCGCTCATTCGCTCGACGATGACTGACCCTAGAACGCCCTCGGCTGGTACGTTTCCTTGCATAAATACGCAAACCGAACCAGCTGCCCACTGGGCGTTTTGGGCACAGGCGATGAGGTCGCCCGAGTGGTATATTACGTTCGGTCCGAGGGGTCCGCCGGGAAAGTCGGGTCCGGAGCCGTTCGTCAAGAGGGTGTTGAAGGTAGGGATCAGGTGGTTGGATTCTACGTTGATGAAGAGTGCCGAACATTGGGAGGAACCGCGACAATTTATACCGAGGTCGGCGCTGGTGCTGGAAGTGAAGAGCAGGAGGCTCAAGAAGCTGAATATCCGGAAAAGGGCCATCTTGACTGATCTGAGCCATAGTCATGAGGGGCAGAGTTCTTAATTGATCCCGGCGAACTTGCATATGTGGCACTCGTGGCACTCGACATGCGTTTTGTGTCTCAAGGGAGCGGCCGACGTTTTGAAGCACGCGAGCGCTGTAAGCAAGGTGCAGTCTTGCGCAATGTAATCTTCTTTGATTGGTCGATCCATTTTCTGGAACGCAGAAGCGAAATTCCCTATACGTTTCGTGGCAATGCGATACGCGACTCCCGTCTGTCCCCACACCCAGCAGGATGATAAGCGCAGCTACGGAACGCGGATTATATCATGCCGAAGATGACAGCCTCCTTAGACCATGAGTGAGATCGATAGATTCAAAAAAAGGCGTCGACAACCGTGGGTCTTCGTCAGTGGTTAGTGGTGTAGCCGATATTCCTCGAAAGCCGTTCAACAACCCGACACTCACGTACCAACGGTCACTCCCAGAATTGGCAGCACCTCCTCCATGCCATCTAGCGGTGTCGGATTAGTCTTGCACCATCTATAGACTGCTTCCGTCAAATCTCCAATTCGTCTCGACGCAAACCCAATCCGTTAAATTTCTCGGCATGCCTGATCTCCTAAATAATACGTCTAATGCAGCACTTGACTTATGTTTCGGTCCCACGATTCTGCTCACAATATCTTCTCCATAGATAGCTTGCCCCATAAGATATCTAGCCGTGCTAGCCCAGCATGCCGGGACTACAAACGGTACCTTACTCGCAGAGATGCTTCAAGGAAAGGTATTCCTAACGAAGAGATACGGAGATATGGGTCTTACTCGTAGAAGCGTGAGACGAAAATATGGAGGTTATCTCCTACATAGATACTAGAGTCTCTCGAGAGCAAGGCATATTATAGGGTTCCATCGCACTGTTTGTGCTAGTCCGGCGCAAAACAGTAAATATTGCCAAGGCTGGGAGAAAGTTCTTCCGCGCCGTTTTCGGCAAACCTTCCATGCTTGAAAAATAGATCTCAAATTTGTACGACCTCAAATTGTGTGGGCTTCGAGGCTTTGCATCAAAGTACTCGCAGCCATGACGGCACTCGCCAACGGTGAGATTCATGAGAAGACCCAGAAGAAGCGTAGGCGAGAAGAAGGAGCCGAAGAGCCGCACAACAATGGCGATATTGCTACAAGCAAGAGCTCGAAAGACGAGAGGCGAGAGGCGAAAAGATTAAAAAAGAAGCTGGAGAAGGCTGAGGGTCAGAACGAAGAAGAAGTTGAGACAGAAAGCAAACCGGCTGCCGTGGAAGCGTCTGATCGGAACCTTGGCGATGCTGCCGTGAACAAGACGAAAGATGAGCAGAGAGAAGCGAAACGATTGAAGAAGCTTGGACAGACAAATGGGCATGACGAAGAGGCAATTGGCGAGGCAAAAGTGGTTGATGTTGAAGACAATGCCGAAAACATTGGCGGTGTTCCTGAGAGCAAGACTGCCAAATTAGAGAGGAAAGAGGCCAAACGATTGAAGAAGCTAGAAAAGCTAGCCAATGGACACAATCAACATTTAACAGGAGAGAAATCTAAGGCTGACCTTAATGAAGAAGTCAAAGATGCTGCCAAAGCTGCGCGCAAGGCGGAGAAAGCTCAGTCGAAGGTTTCGAAGGAGGTGGAGGAGGACACCAAAGTAGAGGCACAATCAATCCCAGGTCCTGCAGTCAAGAGGTCCAAGGGAAAGACGAGGGATATCTCCAAGAAGGCTGCCTTTAGTCCTTCCTCCGAAGAAGGCTATCAAGAAGATCCCTTCCTCACAGCGCTTCCTCAATCTGAGATTGACGCTTTTCTCGCCACCAATTTCATCACCGTCAAAGACCCTTCGTCCTCAACTCCTCTTCGGCCCATCACAAATTTCACCTATCTTCCTAGGACCGCAACGCCCTCCAACGCACCCTTTGCAACTTTCGACAACCCCACACCTATCCAATCAGCCGCTTGGCCATTCCTACTCTCTGGCCGCGACGTAATAGGTGTGGCAGAAACCGGTTCTGGTAAGACACTCGCTTTCGGTGTCCCGTGCATACGGTCCATAACCGCGTCCTCCCCCTCAAAAAGCAGCTCCCCGGCGAAAGCAGTCATCGTCTCCCCAACTCGCGAACTTGCCGTCCAAATCCACACCCAAATCGAAAGTCTTGCTAAACCAGCCTCCCTCTCCACCGTCTGCGTCTATGGCGGCGTACCCAAAGACCAGCAGCGCTCAGCTCTCAAAACCGCACACATCGTCGTCGCTACGCCTGGCCGACTGAATGATCTCATAAACGAAGGTGCGGCAGACCTCAGCAACGTGAACTATTGCGTCCTGGACGAAGCAGACCGCATGCTTGATAAAGGCTTTGAAGAAGAAATCCGCAAGATCATATCAACCACCTCAGCAAAAGGCAGACAAACGCTCATGTTCACTGCCACCTGGCCACCATCCGTGCGCGAATTAGCAGCAACATTCATGAAGCAGCCCGTCCACATCTCCATCGGCGAAGACAACCCAACCGGCGAATTGCGCGCCAACACAAAGATCAAACAATTAGTCGAAGTGGTCGATCCCCGCGGCAAAGAGCAGCGATTACTGCAACTTCTCAAACAACATCAGGGACCCGCCAAGAAAAACGATCGCATCCTCGTCTTCTGTCTCTACAAGAAAGAAGCAGCGCGCATAGAAGGCTTTCTCCGCCAACGCGGCCTCAAAGTCGCCGGCATCCACGGCGACATGGGCCAAGCTGCCCGCCAAGCCAGTCTCGACAGTTTCAAATCGGGCAGCTGTCCGCTGCTCGTAGCTACGGATGTAGCGGCGCGTGGTCTCGATATCCCAGCTGTCAAAGTCGTGGTCAATGTGACATTTCCGTTGACGGTGGAAGATTACGTTCATCGCATTGGGCGCACTGGGCGAGCTGGGGCGGAGGGGTTGGCGGTTACGTTGTTTACTGAACATGACAAGGCGCAGTCGGGGGCGCTGATTAATGTTTTGAGAGCTGCTAATCAAGAGATCCCGGAGGATCTGTTGAAGTTCGGGACGACGGTTAAGAAGAAGGGGCATGAGGCTTATGGGGCTTTTTATAAGGATACTGGCGCTGAGGGGAAGAAGAGCACGAAGATAAAATTTGATGATTGATGTAGGTGCCTTTGCCATTCTCTTGACTGGCACGAGGAATTTCGATGCATACTGGGCATATTCGGAATCATAGAGATTTGTATGGGCGAGACACCACAGAGCTATCTGACTTTCTTCCCTTCTCCCTCGGTCTTCGCCATATGATATCCTTTTACGACTGCCGGAAAGCGCTCGAACACGGCATCCGGTAGTAACGTCAACAGGAACCTGCGTTCAGATAGCAGGACGCCTAACCCACAAAGCCCTACAAGCGCCCCACACTGCACCATGACCTCCACGCCCCCATCACTCTTGCCCTCCAGCATCACTCCCAAACACCACCTCGTCGCAAACCCCACCACAAGACTCCCCACCGTGGGAATCATCTCCCAAACCTCCAACCCCTGTGCCCCAACACCCCTCAAATACCCCTGCACAAAACTCCAACTCCACCAGATCCTCAACCCCATCACAACCGCATTCGTAACCACCAGCCCCCTCGCCCCCATCTCCAGCGCCCTCAGCACAACCCACCCTGTCCCAGCAAACGCAACACTAAACCCCGCCATCCACAGATTCTGTCGTCCCACTTGCGCCGGCGTAGCGACCGCAGTGACGAAAGCTTCGAGGATGCCGTTGATGGCGAGGAGACCGATGAGATAGCAATAGGACGCTAGCACAGCGGGAGCTTCGGTGGTAGACCAGCGGGCGCCGGCGACTGTGCGGAGGAGGAGTGGGGACAAGGGTGGCCCGAGCGTGATGGCGAGGAGGGCGAGGAGGAGATAAAGGCGGAGGAAGGTTGTTAGATGGGTTTTTGCCTGGGCGATAGATTTGGTATCTGTGGATTGGAGTTTCGAGACGCTTTTTGGCTGCGAGGGAAGGAGGCGGCCGAAGAGGGAGCGGGATGATTCTTCGATAGGTTGGAAGAGGACGCGGGCGAGGAGACTGCCGTAGTTGGTTGCGAGAGCGTAGGCGCCTTGGGAGGGGAGCGTGGCGAGGGTTGCGATTAGGTAGCCGTCGCCGCTTGTTTGGAATTGCTTGAATACTGATTGGCCGTAGAATGTTGCCGCGATTGTTACGAGAGGGCGCGAGAAGCGTGATAGGATGTAGCGGTCATTGTGGGCGATGTCTTTGTTGAGCAGTGAGACGGCGTTTTGGGTGCAGATTGGAAGGACTTTAGGAAGGTAGACGATGTTGAGCATGGCGGCGTAGCTCAATTGGCCCATAGCGAATGGGAAGACGCCGAGGTCGCATTTGGTTCTACTAGCGTATATTGCTAGAGCACAAGTAACCATGCAGCGAGCGAACGATCCTAAGAATTCTGCTGATGCGCGAGTGCCGTAGAGCATCTGTTGCTGAGAAATGGCATAAGTTGGTTCATTCAGAAGCTCAAGTACTGTGGCCAGAGCGTAGATGTGTAGAGACTTGTGGATATGGCGGGTTTGCAGTACCGCGATGTCGGCTTTCCGTAGGTATAGCCAAGAAAAGATCCCTGTCAAAGGTAGCCCAATACCTATGGCTAAGTGTGAGATGTTGACAGCCTCCTGCATCTTTCGTGTGGACCCATAGCTGGTCGCTGTTCTTTCAGACTCTTGCTCTTTTCCGTCCACATTCTCCTTCTCTGCGTTCGCTGAGCCGTCATCGCTGCGTTGTCGCTGCAGCGCAACCCGGAGGCTTTCACGGGAAAAATAGAGTACGGAGACGGAGAAGAGCTCTAGCTGCGCCGCTACCCCATAGATTCCAGGGGACAGGTAGCGAAAGAGAAGCTGGTTGACGACGAAAGTGAGGGCTCGAGATCCAATCTGGTTGAGGACAAGGAAGGTAGCACCGAGAGCGGATTTTGAGGCTAATGAAGTCGATGTTTGGGGAAGAGGGTTTGAAACCTGTAGCCTGTCAGTCTTGAGATCCGACATGGCCTTTGAGGCGGGATGCTGGGTGAACGTACCTTGGGGATAGAAAGAGGTTGAAGCGCGAGGGTAAGTACAGATGTCCTCTACGTATGATTACGTAGAATCTTGGAACAAGGATCTCTAGTTCTAGTCCTCGAGTCTGACAACCTTTCCAATCTTTGATCTCATTCCTCTGCTGATCGACTCTACAAGTCTAGCTACGACTCAATGCTTCCAACGGAGGCTTGATGGCTTTGGTAGTAGCATGATGCTTGTGATATGACAGACGCGTATCGAAACATCATGGCGAATCGGAGCACAAGGCCGACGAAGCTCAAGCAAAGAGGCTACCTGCCTGAGTATATCCCTGGTTCCATGATGCATAGGTTGCCGCATCGCTTGAGGATACATGTAAGCTACACTTTGCAGGACCGTACTGGCATGCAGAAGATTTTGTCAATTGCTCCCTTTCAGATTTTCCTCAAACAGCTGCGGGTAACCAGTCCCACCACTGCTCATCGACTTACTATTAGCATCGAGATACTTTCTTTGTCTCTCATCTGAAGCACGTGGGATAGGCCAGAGATATTTGATTAATCATGACTCGAGATCCCCGAATGTTCGAGATGGTACTCACCGAAAGCAGCGAGACTTTCATATCAATCAAAAATCTATCAAAATGGTTGCGGCATCTTTTCCTTATATGTCTCAACCATGCCCAAGGGCGACAGGGCCAGTGCAGGAAGCAAATATTTGATTCTAGTGAGATCTAAGACTGGATGCTGTCCTGGAGACAAGAGGAACAAGCTGCGGCAAAAATGGTACCCACTCGGTGAGCACACCATCTAAAGGTTGTATCATTCAGCTCATCATGCTCTTTCATGATTACGAGGGGGCATGTGAATCAAAGCTTGGAAGGCTGGAATTGAGGACTTGTCTGATTGGCAGAAAGGTTAGTCAGACTCAGCCTTTGGATGGTTTTCCAACCTTTGCCCAGCAAACAGTTTACTGGACGAATGGCTCCAGCCTGAATTAAGGTCGAGCATACTTGGTACATTTATGAGCCAGGTATCATTCCATATGTTCATCACTGGTCACGCTACCCTTAGTTAGAGGCCAGATGCGCTCTTGCCGTCAGTCTTGCACTTCCTGCATTCCTTTTGAAGATCAGCCATGTCCCATAGCGGAAGACGCGAGGCACGGTCATGGTCAGCAAGAAAACAATAGAGGGCTGAGTTCAAAGAGCGGTTGATAGTACACAGCTGATCGGATGGGCCGCAAGTCACCTGACTCAACCGAGATCAATAGGACATTTCACACCAGCATGCTTTCGCTTCAGACGACAGAGTTTTCGGAATCAGAATATGAGCCGGGGTCGGAAGCCGGCCTTCGCTCTCATCTACGCGCCTAGTGGCTTGAACAACGGAGCTTCGGGTCTCCAAAGTGGCAACGGAACAAGACAGTCATGATTCACCAGTTTTCAAATTTCCGTCACCACTCCTGCCACCTTCTTGACGTACACTGCTAGCAGTATTGCTTTTCCGCCGATTACATCTCCCGTACGTACTGAGACTACCAGGAGTCACAGCGTCGACGACAATTATCGGATCTACATCTCTTGCACTATCTCCTGATGCTGTGCTTCCGCTTACTCCAATATCAATGCAGACATCAGTACCTTGAAGAAGCTATCGCCACAGATTTCATACAGCGACGGCTATGACCGTCGCTGTAGGTGTACCGCTAGAAACAGTGGCGGTCGGCTTATTGGGGTATTCTTTTCGAGCGAAACGCGGCGAAGAGAATATAGCAGGCCGCAAACACTGCTACTGAGAGCTGAACTACCTTATCTGACGTTGAACCTAGAGTAATTTTGCATAACGTGCATAACGTGGCTGAGGCAAAAGAAGATATGTTGAATTGATAATACCCTGATTACGGATGATGGAGCTACGGAAATCGAATCAACAGGTCTTGAAACAGGCAATCAAGGGGTAGAAGGCCAAAGCAGTCGACTCAGCGTTGACTTGATCATGGATTCTACTTGCTGAAGCTACATGGCAGATCTTACATGTGAGTCTCGAATCAAGCCAGAACAAAGATGGGTACTCCGCGACCCTCGTCTACATTTGCTCCCTTGTTCGCCCTGAATTACCGATAAGCGCTCTTACCTTCAAAAGCTATCCGCGGAGTATTGACTAGACGTCTAGTATTGCCAGGGTCGCATATACCATCGCACTTACTACTATAAATCCTCTTGCCGCTATGAAAGCACGTCTTCCGACGACTTTCCCACAATTTGCACCCCTACCATATCTCACATCACCTCTAAGGACACCTCATTCGTCGCGATCAACCAAGTTCACTGACTTCCCCTTCTGAAGATCGCCTCACCCATAATGATCAATCCCATCATCCCCCTCCTCAACGCCTCTCTCTCCTCCCCTTTAGACTGCTGGCAGCAAAATCCAGCAAGCCAACCCCAATTGAAGCCCATCATCTACAAAGAATGTCGAGATATAATCACGAAGATTCCCATGGGCCAGAAGGCTCTCGCCCCTCTGGTTTTCAGCCGAAGTGCAACAGAGGGCTTCAAGGTGCCTGAGTCTTGGCAGTATGGAAGCTGTGTTTTGACCATCGACGTGGAGGGGGCTGATGTGTACGAGACGTCGACGTTTGCGGCGGTTACGAAAAGGGCGTTTGCTTTGATGGTGCAATGCGTTATCAATGAGCCCCATCTTGGGGGCAGGTCTTTTGTGGGTGATCATGACGGGTTGGAGGTTTTGGTGTTTGGTGTAGAGAGAGGTAGGGAGTGCTGATGTGTTTTGTTGGGAATTATGCTGACCTCGAAAGATGTTGTTAGTTAATACTAGCATTAATTGCGGGGATAACTGATGGTATGACTGATACTACTCTCAGCTGCGAATGCTCCGCTGGCTGCTGATACTTGTCGTAGGTCGTTGCATGGAATGACGATTCCTTCGTCTGAGGAGCCAAGCGGTTCTGGTGGCTGCTCTTAATATTCACAGAAAGACAAGTCTAGAGATAGAGCATACCCTCACCAATATACTTGCAACAATAATTATAACATGATAACGATCTAGAAATACATCGAACCCCTTTTCTCCCTAGCAGGCATGGAACAACTTTGAAAAGGGATCACGGCGATGTCCTCATGGTGCGTAGCCATTCCTCAGCCCACCAGGGACTATTCCTCCGAGGCAGAGCTGGGACTCCTCTGATCTGGAGTGAAGAGAGCTTGATACCGGGTAATTCATCAATATGGTCCGAGCTTAAACCCACTTTGGATTAGCCTTGTTGACTCTTCCCTCACCTCCTATAGACGTAATATTATGAGGTGAGTTCTACCCTACGTAACAACACTCGTGTCTGAATCATCGCACTGCATTTCGCTGCTAATAGCTTTGCAGAATCATTCGTCGATAGTGATATTAGAGATCTCAAAGCTGCTAACTTAACACAGCCTGAAATACCTCACCTCAATTCATCGCAGAATACACGAAACTCATCCCGTCTTTCTTCTCCTTTGGGGATCACTGGTCGACGCAAACATGGATGACGCCTCCGCTGATCTCATACTTAGTCTCCAATTTGAGGACTTAATGAGCCTTAACCTAAACACTCATCTTACTACAGTAACTAGCGGTTCCACAGATGCTGAAGCGGCTTTAGACCTCTATCGCAACGAGCTACGCAACAATGCCCTCTTGCTCTCTGACCACCATCTGAGTACAAAACTAGGCGAAGCCAACGGGAACGAGGACGAGCTCCCCTCCCCAATCGAATCACCAACACCCACCTTCGACCACCTCCTCACTCGATACGAAGAAGATCGCATCCAGTATTGCATAGCCTGCGGAGATGGCCACCCTGTCCGCTGTCTCATCACGGTGCCATGTGGTCATTGCTACTGCAAACCTTGCATCGGCGGCGTCGATGGTGTTGATGAGACCGAAGGCCTGTTTGAGCTCGCAATGAAGGACGAATCTCTCTTCCCGCCCCGCTGCTGCAAGACGTCTATCCCGCTTGACGCTGCGCGTCCTTTCCTCAGCGAGATTCAGGTTCAGAAATTCAAGGAGAAGACTGTTGAGTACGCCACCACGAACAAGACATACTGTCACAATACCCAATGCGGTAGTTTCATCCCCCCTTCGCAGATCACGGGTGACAGAGCAGAGTGTGCACATTGTGGTTTGGCTACATGCTCTTTATGCAAAGCCGTTGCCCACGATGGCGATTGCCCCGAGGATCCTGCATATATCTCCCTCATGGAACTTGCTCAGTGCAAGGGCTGGAAGAGATGCATTAAGTGTAGGAGAATGGTCGAATTGAATTGTGGGTGTAACCACGTAACGTAAGTCGAAACATCGCAACGCGCAAAGCACAGAGTCTGACTGACCACTGGCATAGATGCCTCTGCAAAGCGGAATTCTGCTACGTCTGCAGCGTCGAATGGGGCAGTGGCACGTGCCCACATTGAGAAGCAGAGCGCTACGTAGAAAGAATCAGCCAGGGCGCCGCCGGTGCCAACGATCTACCAGGGGTTGCACGAATACAGCGAATTGATGGGCAACCGCTCGACCGTCACGAGTGTCAGCACGGAACTTGGCAGAGGGTGACGACGGGGGATCTTCAATGCGAGGAATGCCGACGATTCCAGATTTTGTCCGTACTCGAGTGTCGACGATGCCATCTACGAGTTTGTCGTACATGTACGGATAACAGGTTGTAATTGGAGGCAGATATGTGAGGAGTAACACTTTGTCATAACAGTGTCAGGTGGCCCTACTGACACCTCTATAACAGACCCAAGCCATGAAAACGCTCAGTAAGTGATCAGAGTATACAGTGGCTAGATGGAAGCAAGGAAAGGACCGGAGGCTTTCATGCAGCATGTTTAATCTGAAGTGGATGAGTCCTAGATGCTTGAAAGAGTAGACGGTCTGATACCGAGCAAGTAGAAGGCTCAATGGAGACTATGGAAGTGCTGCTGTATGTGATACTTGTTGAGAAAAGGCATTGCCAGTCCAACCCGATCTCGCTAATCTCGCCCGAATCCGCCCAAATCCGCCCGCCGAATCTCGCCCGCCCGATCCCGCCCGATTCTCGCCCGATCTCGCCCATTCTCGCCCAAATCCGCACGCCCAAACTCGCCCGCCCAATCTGGCCCATTCTCGCCCGCCCGATCTCGCCCAAATCCGCCCGCCCAATCTCGCCCGCCCGATCTCGCCCGATCCCGCCCAATCC